>JACKQG010000693.1_pt1 | contig 48087 bp, 44 predicted proteins | sample 8237621 | NCBI WGS metagenome assembly JACKQG01 (sample SAMN15677084, study PRJNA649215) | marine metagenome | biome: marine; feature: Black Sea; material: saline water; isolation source: suspended particulate matter (SPM) from the Black Sea western gyre | collected 2013-06-09/2013-06-10 | depth... | reverse complement strand
ACTCTCCTCTCAACCCTTTCCAACCCTTCGGTGTCCTTTTTTATGAGTCAACACGCAACTTTGGCCTTGGTTGTGCCAAAAGTTGTTGTAGCCTTCCCGCCGCTTTATGGGCGCGCTTCCCAAACCCGAAATTATCATCACGCACGACGGCGACCTTGACGGGTTGCTCTCCGGCATGTTGCTCCAGAAACTCTCCGCCACGTTATACGGGGAGGAGACGCGGCTGTTGGCCTACCAAACCCACGCGTGGCACAGCCGTTGTCTGCGCGAGAACGCGGCCTGGGTAAGCGACCTCGCGTTCGAGGAGCGGATGGATCGCATCAACTGGGTGGTGGTGGATCATCACATCACCTCGGCGAAACCGACCAAGGCGCGGTTGGTGCATGATTTGAGCAAGAGCGCCTGCCTGCTGGCGTACGAGTTGTGCAAGGAGCACGGCCTCGAGTCCGAGACGCTTGACCGCCTGGTGCACCTCGCCAATGTGGGCGACCTGTTCCTGCAGGATGACCCGGAGTTTGAGTTGGCCAACGATCACGGCACATTGGTCAAGGCGTACGGGTTCTGGAACATGTATTCGGTGGTGAACGGTGACCCGGAGAAATTGCTGAACCATCCGCTGCTGGAGGTGATGCGGGTCAAGCGCGAGGTGGAGGATCCGATGGGCCTGAATTGGAGTCGTCAAAACATCCAAAAGATTTCCTCCGCGGTCGGGCTGGTCAAGACGGTGGTGGGCAATTCGAACGTCATCCTGCACCGCCTGCTGGGGGATGCCGGCGTCTCGTATCGCGTGTTGCTGACGCTCAACCGCATCGGCGGCAACCAATTCATGGTGAGCATACGAAGCTCGGACGGGGAGGCGCTCCCGGTGGCCCGGCAACTGCAGGGCGGCGGCCATCCCAACGCCGCCGGCGCAGCCCTGCCCAAGAGCGTCCAGCGCGTGGCCGACGCCGTGGAATATCTGAAAAAGGCGCTGAACCCCATCGACGAGGACGAGAGCCCGACCGGTCTCAACACCGAGGCACTCTTCGAGAACGTGGAGAGTTGATCCGCTCGGGGAAGTCAGGTTTTTTACCGTTTTTGGGTTGATGCCGGCTTTGGGCTGTGGCTAGGTTCCCGTCTTTGAGTTCGCGCTTGGGTGTTTCACCCGCCAAGGAGATGAACGTCAACGCCAGTATCTGGGACAGGCTTACCCGTGTGGTGGCTTCGTTGGCGGCGGTGGCCGCCTTGGCCTGGGTGGCCATTCTTTACTTCCCGCTCATGCACCAAAACGAGGTGATGCGCCAGCAGATTATCCAGTTGGACCGGCAAATCCTCGAGGAGGAGGCCGCCAACCGGCAGGTTCGCCTCGAGATCGATTCCCTCAAGACCGACCCCAAGACCGTCGAGCGCCTCGCCCGTGAACAGCTTGGCCTGGCCCGCCCGGACGAGACCGTGGTGCGGTTCGAGACTCCCGCCGAGTAGGCTCCGGCCTTCCGCTTGGCCAAGCGCTTGGCCGGTGCCGGTTCTGCTTGAACCCTCCCACCTGTAAGTCAAGACTGCCGCAACGTGAAGTATCGGCGATTCGGCAAAACAGAAATACAGATTCCCGTATTCTCCTGCGGCGGGATGCGGTATCAGCACAAGTGGGACGATATCGATCCCAGCGAAGTGCCGGACGATGGCCAAGCCAACCTCGAGGCGACCATCCACCGGTCGCTGGAGTTGGGCGTCAACCACATCGAGACTGCGCGCGGCTACGGGTCGTCCGAGATGCAGTTGGGCTTTGTGCTGCCCAAGCTGCCGCGTGACGAGATCATTGTCCAAACCAAGGTCGCGCCGTTCGCCACGCAGAAGGAGTTTCTCGATACGTTTGACAAGTCGATGGAGTATCTGCAACTCGACCACGTCGATTTGCTGTCGCTGCACGGCATCAACAACGCGCAGTTTCTCGATTGGTCACTCCGCAAGGGAGGCTGCGTGGAGGCGGTTCACAAACTGATCGACGAGGGCAGGGCGAGGCACATTGGCTTCTCGTCGCACGCCTCGACGCACATCATTCAGTCGGCGATCGAGAGTGACGCGTTCGAATACGTCAACCTTCACTGGTACTTTGTCAACGACCTGAATGGGTCGTGCATCGAGGCGGCCGCGCAGCGCGACATGGGTGTGTTCATCATCAGCCCGAACGACAAGGGCGGCAAACTGTACGCGCCGCCGCCCAAGTTGGTCGACCTGTGCCAGCCGCTTTCGCCGATGCAGTTCAACGCGCTGTACTGCCTGAACCGGCCGCAGGTGCACACGCTCAGTTGCGGCGCGGCCAAGCCAAGCGACTTCGACGAGCACATTGCCGGCCTCGAGCATTACGACCGCATCGCCGAGGTGATGCCCCCGATCGAGGCCCGCCTCCGCGAGGAGATGGTCAACGTGCTGGGGCAGGACTGGTGCGACCGGTGGTTTGAGAACGTGCCGGAATATCTCGATGTGCCGGGACAGATCAACGTCCTCGAAATCATCCGGCTATGGACCTACGCCAAGTCACTTGACTTGGTGGACTGGGGCAAGATGCGGTACAACCTCCTTGGCCAAGCCGACCACTGGTTCCCCGGTGAGACCGCAGCCAAGGCGCGTGAACTGGATCTCACCGAGACCTTGGCCAAGAGCCCGTTCGCGAAACGCATCGCGGGGATACTCAACGAAGCTCACGAGATGCTCTTCGACGCCCCGGTCAAGCGTCTCAGCGAATCGGATTAATTCGCCGGCGGTTTAACGCCTGGCGGCGTGAGGCTTGGCCGCCTTCAGTTTTTTGAACGCGCGCTGTTGTTCCGCCGTTCGTTTGCCTTTGATCTCCGTCTCCTTGCCGGGCACTGCTTGGCTGACCTCCACGAATTTCCCGTCGTGGTGTAGTTTGTACCGCTGATCCCGCACCCACCATTTTCCCCGATGCTCGCTGTAAGCCCAGATTCGCTTGGGCGATTTGCCGTGGAGCACGGGCAGGAAGCTGATCCCGTCAGTTGGCTGATCTACTTTTGCTCCCGCGAGTTGCACGCTGGTGGGGAAGAAATCGGCCATGTCGATCAGGGCATCCGTGCGGCTGCCCGGTTTGATCACCGAGGGCCAATTCACAATCAACGGGACCCGCGTGCCGGTGTCGTCCAGTCGCCCTTTGCCGCCTTGTATTCGCCCGCCGTTTAGCTGGGAGAAAATCGGTACTTTGACGAGTCTGCCGTTTACGTGATGGGAATACATCCTCGATGGCGTGCCGTTATCGGTTGTGAAAATTACGACGGTGTTTTCGCGCAATTTTTTCTTATCGAGAAACGCATTTAGCAGGCCAACCTGCCGGTCCATCTCCGCAACCATCTCGGCGTACGACAGGTACTTGCCACTCGGAGAAACCGGCACCGGCTTGTCGAGATCGTCGGTGACATCGTGGCAGAGCGCCATTGAGTAAAATGCGAAGAACGGTTTATCGGTTTTCACACTTTTGTCGATGAACGACTCTATGAACTCACGGTAAACATCCGGCCCGAACTTCTGCTTGGCGGCTGCATTGACCTTGCCATTCTCATAGATCGTTGGCTTGTGGTAGCGCGCCCCCTCGTGCCAGCCGAACACGCTGTATTCATCGAAACCCATGCGGTGCGGCAGCAGTGGATCGTCCTTGAGCAGGGTCAACTGCCACTTGCCGGCCACCACGGTCGAGTAGCCGGTCGACTTCATTGCGTGAGCGAGGGTTCGTTTTTCGAGCTTGGCCGGGAACGTGCCCCACTTCGGGCTGTTCACGTTGAGGGGATATCGGCCGGTTAACACCGCGATTCGGGTGGGGTGACACACCGGCATGCTGTAGCAATGCATCGCTTGCAGGCCGCCCTTGGCCAAGGCGTCGAGATGTTGGGTGGGGTACGTTTCGCCGCCGTAGCACCCCAGCGCCTCGTACCCGACGTCATCCGCCAAAATCAAAATCACATTTGGTTTCTCCGCCGCATACGCTGTTCCCAATAACGCCGACGTACACAGAGCCAGCGTCGCCAGAATGGTTTGTTTTTTCATGAGTCGAAGTTGAGTTGGATTACAATCGTGTCGGCACACGCTACCATGATTTTAGGCAGATTACCATTCTTCAGTCCGCGAGAGAGCCGATCGGCGGTTGGCTTTTCCCTTGTCAGGTCGCGGGTGAGGCATAGGCTTTTTGCCGTCCTTTGAATGTCCGTTTGAACAGGTTGATTTGCCTCCGCTTGGCCAAGTGCACCGCTCTGTTTTGTGGTGTCCTCGTCGTGGCCGCGCTTGGCCAAGCGGCGGAGTCGCATTGGGCGTTCAAGCCGGTGGCTGATCCTTCAATCCCGGTCTCGAAAAGCACTTGGCCAAGGGCTCCCATCGATTTTTTTACCCTCCGAAAGTTAGAGAAAAACAACGTGACCCCTTCGCCAAGGGCGACGTCCCGGGAGTTGATTCGGCGCGCCACGTTTGAGTTGACCGGTTTGCCACCGAAGGCCGCCGAGGTGGAGGCGTTTCAGGCGGCGTACGGCACGGACGCCGGTCGGGCGATGTCGGGTTTGGTTGATCGATTGCTGGCTTCACCGGAGTACGGCCGGCATTGGGGCCGGCACTGGTTGGATGTCGCGCGGTATGCCGATGCAAAAGGCTATGTCGACGCAGGCGAGCCGAAGTACCCCTTCGCGTACACCTATCGTGATTATGTAGTTCGGTCGTTCAACCGTGATCTGCCATTCGACCAATTTGTGCGCGAGCAGATTGCGGCCGATCTGCTGCCCGGCAAAGCACCCGAGTCGATGGCGGCGCTTGGTTTTCTCACGGTCGGTTCGCGTTTTAATTTTTTCCCGCACGAGATCATCGACGACCGCATCGACGTGGTGACCCGTGGCTTCCTCGGACTCACCGCGGCTTGTGCACGCTGTCACGATCACAAGTATGACCCGATCCCGACCGAGGATTACTACTCGCTGTACGGCGTGTTCGCGAACTCACGGGAGCCGTCACCGGACCGATGGCCGGTGATCGGTGCGCAGGGCGATTCGGAGAGCGCTGAGTTCCGAAAAAAACTTGCGGAGACGGCGGCCAAGTACAATGCACTGCGGGAGAAACTCCACCGGCAGATTCAACACGAGTTGCGGGCGTGGGCCGGGGATTATTTGCGCTATGTCGTGCAGTCGACTGCGCGTCACCGCACGCAGGCGCAGCCGGATATCCGGACGGAGCGGGGGGTGATCCGTGAGGTGGCCGCCTATGCGAGCGGTGGGGTGATCCGCTGGCGACAATTCCTCGGGTCACGACAACCGGACGATCCGGTGTTTGGGCTATGGAAACGCCTGTTTGAATTGAAACGGGAAGAAATCCACGGCCGTTTCGCGGGAGAGTTGCGCGCATGGCGGAAGGGGAGTGAAGCGAATCCACTCGTGGTTCAGGCGCTGGAGGCCAAGCCGATCAAGTCCATGGGTGACGTTGCCGATGCCTACGGCTCCGTGCTGGAGTCGGTCGAAGCCGAGTGGCAACAACTCCGGAAAACGAACCTCGATGCGATCGGACTCGATGACCGTGCGAAGGAGCAGGTGCGCCGCGCGATGTATGCGGCGGATTTTCCGGCCACGATGACGGTGGATGAGTCGGAGGATTTTTACTCGCTCGACGAGAGCACGGATGTCCGGAAACATTTCGCGGAGATCGAGCGGGTTTATCTGGAGGTATGGAATACGGTACGACCGCGCCCCATGCTTGTGGTGGATCGGCCCAAGCCGGGCGAGCAACGGGTCTTTCTCCGGGGTGACGCGCATCGACCGGGGTCGAAGGTCCAGCGTCACATTCCCGCGGTGTACACCGGCCAACACCCGGCCCGGATCAATCGCGGCAGCGGTCGGCTAGCCTTGGCGGACTCGATTGCCAGCGAGGCTAACCCGCTCACCGCCCGTGTCATCGTCAATCGGGTTTGGGCGTGGCATTTCGGCCGCGGCTTGGTGGAGACGCCGAGCGATTTTGGTGTGCGTTCGACACCGGCGAGTCATCCGGAATTGCTCGATCACTTGGCCACGTGGTTCGTTCAAAACGGTTGGTCGATCAAGCGGCTGAACCGCTACATCATGCTTTCGAGCACGTGGCAGCAGTCGAGTGTTGATCGTCCGGTGTCTCGCAAGCTGGATCCGGACAACCGGCTTCTTTGGCGCAAAAACAGGCAGCGGCTGGGCTTTGAATCGATGCGTGACTCGATGCTGTTCGTCTCCGGCCAGCTCGATTTGCAGGCAGGAGGACCGCCTGTGCAAAAGGCACCGGACGATGCAGCGAACCGTCGTCGCACTCTGTACTCTTTCGTGGATCGCGAAAAATTGCCGGACGTATTTCGTGTGTTTGATTTTCCGTGCCCGGACATCTCGGCGCCGGGGCGTTCACGCACGACCGTGCCGCAGCAGTCGCTCTTTTTGTTGAACAACCCGTTCGTGCTGGCCCGCGCGGAGGCCTTGGCCAAGCGCTTGGCCAACGGCCCGATCGGTGGGATGGTGGCCGAAATGTACCGGGCTGCGCTTGGCCGGGAGCCGGTGGCAGAGGAGCTGCGCTTGGCCAAGCGGTTCGTCGCCCAGTCCGGGCTGTCCAAAGAGACGCTGCCGTGGCAGGAATTGGCGCAGGCACTCCTGCTCTCCAACGAGTTCATGTTTGTGGATTGATGGAACAATCGCTGCACAGTCTTCGTCGCTTGGCCAACCGCCGTGATTTTTTGTCGCGCACCGGCATGGGCTTCGCATTGCTGGGGCTTCGCGATGTGATGGCGGAACCGCACTCCGGCGCGGATTTGCCTGACCCGCTGGCGCCGAGCGGGCCGCACTTCGCGCCCAATGCCAAGCGGGTCATTCACATCTTCATGAACGGCGGGTTGTCGCATGTGGACAGCTTCGACCCAAAGCCAATGTTGGCCAAGTACGACGGCAAACCGCTGCCGACGCCAAATCTCGTGACCGAACGGCTGACCGGTGCGGGGTTTGCGTCGCCGTTTAAGTTTACCCGATACGGGCAGGGCGGGATCCCGATCAGTGACATGTTTCCGCATCTTGGCCAGCACGCGGACGACTTGTGCGTGGTGCGTTCGATGAAGTCCGACGTGCCGAACCACGAGCCGTCGCTCATGCTGATGAACAGCGGCGACAACACGCTGGCGCGGCCAAGCCTGGGCTCATGGCTGACGTATGGGTTGGGCACGGAGAATCGCAACCTGCCTGGGTTCATCGCGATGTGTCCCGGCGGGCATCCGGTCAAGGGGCCGGACAACTGGCGGTCGGCATTTCTGCCGGGCATTTACGAGGGTGTCTACGTGGACACCGCGCACAGCAAGGTGAAGCAGTTGATCCAAAACATCCGCAACCCTCGGCTGGGCTTGGCGGATCAACGGCGGCAATTGGATTTGCTGCAGACCCTCAACCGGAGGCATCTCGACCAGCGCGGTCACGATCCGCAACTGGAGGCGCGCATCCAAAGTTACGAGCAGGCGTACCGCATGCAGATGGAGGCGACCGATGCCTTTGACGTCGATCGCGAACCAGAAGCGGTGCGCGAGCGTTACGGCAAAACGACCCAATCTCGGCAACTGCTGATGGCCCGCCGGTTGGTCGAGCGCGGCGTGCGGTTTGTCCAGGTCTGGCACGGCAAATGGCAGCCGTGGGACAACCACGATGCGATCGAGAAAAATCACCGCAAACTGGCGGCCGAATGTTCGCAGGGCATCGCCGCGCTGATCGGTGACCTAAAGGAGCGCGGCCTGTTCGAGGACACGCTGATCGTGATCGGCGGCGAATTCGGGCGGACGCCGACGGTGGAGATTACCAACGCCGGAAAATCAAAACTGGGCCGCGACCACAACTCCGCCGGGTTCTCGATGGTGCTCGCGGGGGGCGGGGTGAAGGGTGGCACGATTTACGGGGCAACCGATGAGTTTGGATTTCAGGCGGTCGAAAACCCGGTGCACGTCCACGACCTGCACGCAACGATTCTGCACTTGATGGGCTTCGACCACGAGCGATTGACCTACCGTTACGCCAGCCGCGACTTCCGGTTGACCGACGTGCACGGCCGGGTGATCCGCGACATCATCGCGTAAGAGCCTCGAGGGCTTTGATGCGACTCTCGCTGTATTCCTGTTCGTGAATCATTATATTGAATGAGAGTTGCAAGGTGCTGCCGGCCTGCACTTTGTATTGGCTTTTCTTTCCCTGCTTCATGGCTTTTCGACCGAACTGATTGGCGACCATTAACCCGTAGTTGCGGTTGTGCCACCACGGTACCCGTGGGGTCTTGCCGTTGGCTAAGATGGTGATGCCGGCCCATTTGCCATTGATGTTTCCGGAGTAGTCGCACCAGATGGCCGGTTGTCCCCACGTCGACTTGGCACTGGTTTGGCCGGCGCTGTTTCGGAGTTGGCCGCCGTTTTTCTCAATCAACGGAGTGGCCAAGCGCACGCCTAATCCCATTTCCTCCTGGTCGCCAATGAAAAAATCAGTCGGAGAAGTGAAGTGGCAATCATACGTCAGCAGCCACCCGTCCTTGGCATGCCGGATGGTATGAGTGACAGTTTGTCTGCAGATCAGTTTGCCATCGTTAGTCTCGAAACGGTTCGATACGGAAAAAGAGCCAGAGTGCTTGCCCCCACTGGGCTTGGTGATGAACCGCTCATGAACGACACGCGCGCGGTTGCGCCAAAAGTCCGAGCCGGAAATGTCTCCAAACGCCATCCAGATACCGGGATGCATCGAGGCGTGATCCCCGTCGTCCACACCCTCGATCGGTGGATGATTTCGCGTGACCTGAATCCCGCTGAGTGTGCGGATGTTTTTGAAAAAGGGCCTTAACGTGACAGGATCGTTGTAAACATAGGTGCCCACTTTTTGTCCGTTAATATGAATGGCGACCTGTCCCTCGCTCTCCTCGAGGCGCACTACTGTTTTGGTTTTCTTCGGTGTCGTCTTGGCTCGAGCCTCATCCTTGCAACTAACGAGGAAAGCGGTGAGGTCAGCCAGTTGTTGCTCATTCATCAGTACCCCGAAATTGGGAGGCATCGGGGAGGTGTCGGCACTGCTGCGGTTGGCAATCTGTTTTTTGTCCAGCGTCAAGCTTTGGCCGGCGGCCAGGCCAAGCTTGAACATTAAGCCGCTCTCCTCGAGTGCCATTCCGGCGTACGTTTTGCCGTCCTTCATCTCAACGATGTGTGTGCGATACCCCTCAACCAACCGGGCGTTGGGTTGCAGGATGGATTGCAGGATCGTGGCGGCGTTGTCGCGTGAGCCGATCCCGCTGAGTTCCGGTCCGAAGTTTTTCCCTGCGCCATTGACCTCGTGGCAGGTGGCGCATTGCGGCCCTTTTTGACCGAAGAAAATCTGACTCCCGCGTCCGGCATCGGCCCGATCCATCGCGGCGAGAACGGCGGCTTGGGTGACCGGTTTTGGTTGTGGATCGAGAAGCGTCTGGCTGAAAACCGCGATGTAGTTCGACTTACCGCTATCTGTACCGTCCGTGGTGTTGCCTCCGAGCAGAATGGTTTCGCCGGTCTTGAATCGCCGGTGAAACAAATCCATCCGCGCATCGCTGGTTTGGAGTTGCAGCCCGCTGGACTCAAATCGGTTTAGCCAAGCTGGCTTGGCGGCAACTGCGACACGGCGGTCATGGGCGACGTACAAATCGACCAGGCATTGCGCGGTCAACTTGACGAGTTCATCTCCACGCGAGCCGGCATCTTCGTTGCGTGGCATCAGGTAGGCTGCGCCCTTGAGTGAATCGGGGATGTTCGTGAATCGATAATCTCGATCGAGGTAGGCGCGGCCGCCTTCGTGCAATCCACCGGCGATCTTCACCGTGCGTTGCGTGGCGTCGGTGTCCAGCGTGACGATACTTTTTGATTCACTCGGCAGGTCGATTTTTTGAAAGTTAAATTTCACGATTGGGCCAACCTGTTCCTCCTCACGAAACATGGCGGCACGCAGGCGGACGGTTTGATCGATGGAAAACGGACCGCGATAAACCGGTGAGCGGCCGTTGGGCTCGCTGCCATCCAACGTGTAGCGGACATGTGTGTCGTTGATGTTAGCCCGGATCGAGATAGTCTGGCTTCCGACGAACTCGCCGCCACTCGGGCTGACCTGCAGCAGGTTGGCGAGGTCGCGTTCCACCTTGCTGAGGTACAGGGCGGCCACCGTGGCCACGCCGCCATCGGGGTCGTTCACCAACGGTCGGGCTTCGGCCGGGGTGACGAGTTGTGACTCCAGCAGGGCGAGCAGGGCGGCCCGACGCACTCCTGCGCGTTGATCCCCTATTAGTGGTCGGAGTTCGTCGGCCGGGAGTAGCTCGCGCATCGCGCCCCAAACGGCATAAAACGTGATGCGATCGGATTCGGTCGCGGCCAAGTGGATGATGTCCGGGGTGAACTGCTTGAGCTTGGCTTGTCGGACAGTTTGCAGGGCGGCGAACCGGACACGAACATTTTTATGACCAAGCGCTTGGCCAAGCGCGGCGATCATGTCGGATTTCTCCTCAGCCTTGGCCAAGCGCAGTCGAATCGCCCGCAATGCCTGCACCTGCTGATTCAGCGAACCGCCGCCCTTGGCCAAGCGGAGTAGCGCCAGGTCGGCTTTGGCGTTTTGCCAAGGCACCTTGGTTTGGTGCAGTGCCAGCGTCCATGTCAGCCAAGTCTCCTCCGCTGGCGTCTGGGCGCGCTTGGCCAAGCGGATGAGGGCTTCGCTCATTTGCGGCGTGTTTCGGCGGAGTAGTTCATCCTGCGCGTCCGTTTGCCACCCAAGGATCGGCTTGGTGAGGTCATCGACAAGTTCGTTTTGTGTCCATTCGGCGATGGGGTTGCCTCGCTTGGCTGGGAGCCATTTGGCCCGCTTGTCCGGTTGGCTGTCGTGATGCCAGACGCGAAAAATCCGGCCTTCGTTGATTTGGTTTTCGAGTTTGGCTTCGCCATCCCACTCGACGCCGTAGCCGTTGCCCCAGCCAAGAATCCACAACGCACCGTCGGGGCCAACCTCGATGTCGCTTGGCTTGAAAAGACTGCCATTCGCATCGGCGAAAATCTCAAGTGACTCGTCGCCGGTGTCGCTTTGGAGCAGGGCGCCGTTCCAGCGCGGGCGCATCACATAGGTGCATTTGCGTCCCCAGTCGTTAATGAAAAACACGTTGCGATACTGCTCCGGAAACTTGTCGAGCGAGTAGTAAATCACACCGGTGCCGGAGCCATGGAAAAACGGCCCGCTGTGCGGTGCGGTGGGCAGGTGGTTGCCATCGGACCAGTTGTAGCTCCATGTGTGCCCCCAGCCAAAGTGCGCGCCGAAGAACGGCATGAAGATTTTGTCGCCTTCGTTTTGGTCGTTGTCCGTGCCGATGAAATCGAAGGTGTCATTCATCGCCATGTCCCAAGGGTTTCGAAAACCGCGGCTGGTGATTTCGAGGTTGTCACCCATGGGGTCGCAGCGAAGGATGCCGCCCTCGCGGCCCCAGTCGTCAGCCGGGTTGTGGTAGGTATTGCGGTAGGTCTCTGCGGTGAACGTCTCGGCCGGTGGCAGATCGGGAACGTTCTCAGGCGACTCGACTCCCCAGAGGTCACGGAACGGCTTGGGGGCGATCCGGCCCGGTTGCGTGAGGCCCTTGGAGTTGCCCTTGGACATGTACAGTTTGCCGTCCGGCCCCCAGTTGAGTCCGTGCAGCGAGTGCTCGACGTTGCCGAGGTCGGTGTAGATGCGAATGTACTCGTCGGCGACGTCATCTCCGTCCGTGTCCCGCACCACGGTGAAATCAGGGGCGTTGGCCACGTACAGGTCGCTCCCTTTCCAAGCCAGCCCGTGAATACTGTTGAAGCCGTGGGCGAATGTCTTCACCTCGTCGGCGATACCATCGTCGTTGTGGTCGATGAGAATCTTGATCGAATCGCCGGGCGTGTCTTTCCTGGGCTTACGGAATTGCGGCCCCTGTGCAACGAATGCCCGGCCGAGCCGGTCGAACGCGATGCAGGTGGGATTGCGGACGAGCGGTTCGCTGGCGAAGAGGCTGATCTTGAAGCCCTCCGGCAGGGTGGGGAACCGGGACTTGTCGGTATCCAGATTGGTGGAGTCTGCAACAGCACTCGGAACCAAACCGGCGGCGAACACCACAATGATAGGCAATGATTTCATAAAAAAACGCGCCCGACTAAAAAGTAAGGGCGCGATTCTAAGAAATAGGGGAGTTAAAACAAGCCGGCTAGCTGAGCTCAAGCGATCCACCTTGGCTGAGGGATTTGTTGCCGAAGGCGTCGATGTTGTGGCCGACTCCGTGGGCCAAGGCCATGAGAAGTCGGTTGTGGGCGACGCCCTTGATGTCGAGGGAGCGGCCCATCTGGAAGCCCATGCCGTTGCCGATCAACACGAATGGAATGTTACTAAGTGTGTGGCTGTTGCCTTTGCCGAGTTCGTTGGTCCAGACGATGGTGGTGTTGTCGAGCAGGCTGCCGTTGCCGCCCGGCTCGGGCGTCTCTGCCAAGCGCTTGGCCAAGTAGGCCAGTTCGCCGGCGAACCATTTGTTGATGCGCGTGAGCTTGTCGACGGCTTCCTCGTTTTTGTCCGACTCGTGCGACAGGCCGTGGTGGCCATCCTTGATGTCGAGCCAGTTCATCCGCGCTTGGCCAACCGACTTGGTGTACTGCAACGTGCTGACTCGCGCGAAGTCGTTCACAAAGCTGTTCACCATCAGATCGATCTGCATCCGGCTTAGTCGCGGGACGTTGTCGTTTTGGTTGGTGACGCCGGCCTCGAACTTCGGCGGGTCGCTGACGAGCGCTTTGCCGTCCGAGCGGCCAAACTCCAGTTCCATCTGGCGGACGAACCCGGCGTGTTCCTCGAGGAGCCGTTTATCCTCCGCGCTGATTTTTTTGGAGACCCGTTTCAGGTCGTCTCGGACGGTGTCCAAGACACTCAACAAGCTGTCGCGGTCTCGCAGTTGGCCGTAAAGCTTTTGGTACATCTGGTACGGGTCATCGGTCGGGGCGACCGGCTGGTTGGGGCCGGCGTACGACATGCGCGTCCACGGGTCGGCACGGTCGGAGACACCGACACCAAACTCCAGCGAGCCAAACCGGGTGCGGGTGGCTTCGCGGCTTTGAAAAAAGTTTTTGATCTCCTGATCGATCGAGATGCCCTTGGCCCAACCGGCCGGCGTGTCGGAGCCGCCTTGGATGTTGCCCGGGAAAAGCTCGATGCCGGTGAGCAGGCAGCTCATGCCGCGCATGTGCCGGTCGCCGTCACCTTTCAACTTGTTGTTCACGCCATTGAGCACAAGCATGCGATCACGGAACGGCGCGAGCGGCTTCATGATTTCCTTCAGCTCAAACTCGTTCCCGGTGGCGTCGGGCCAGAAGTTTTTCGGGATGGTGCCGTTGGGGCTGAACATCACGACGAGCCGCTGGCGGCGCGGCGCGGTCTTGGCGAGGCCAAGGCTCGGCAGGCCGACGAGAAAGGGGAGGGTCGTGGCGGAGACGCCGAGGTTCCGGACAAACTGTCTGCGATCGAGTGGATTCATGTTTCAGTTCCTTTCACTGGGCGGAGCCGTGTCAATCCCGTGCAAGGCGTTAACGACAGCGATCTCCGCCAGCAAAAACTTCACGTTAAAACCGGAAGCCGCAAACTCGTTGCACAAACGGTTCAGAACGCCCGAACCGTAGGCCCGAAGGGGCTGCTTGGCAACCTGATTAAACAGCATCTCGATGAACCCTTTCTGGGCGCTTGGGCTTGCGGCGGCGTGGCGTGCCAGGTCGCCGGCGCTGGCCAACCGGACGGTGTCGCCGTCGGCGGTGAGATAGTCTGAGACCGTGTTGATCGGGCGCCCTTTTTCCGATTTGCGCAATCGGCCGACGCCGTCGAATTGCTCCAGCGTGAAGCCCAGCGGGTTGATGATTCCGTGACAGGTCATGCAGGCGTCGGCCCGGGTGAGTTGGGTGACTTTTTCGCGCATCGTCAGGTTTGCGGCGAATGCTTCGTCGCTGAACTCGACCGCCTCGGGCGGCGGCTTGAGCGAGCGGCCAAGGACGTGGCGGGTGACGAACACGCCCCGATGAATTGGCGAGGTGCTGTTGTGGTACGAGTAAAGCGAGAGCAGGTACGGATGGGTCAGCAGCCCGGCGCGGTCGTGGTCGAAAAACGCGGGGGCAAACTCGCCAAGGGGTTCGACACGCTGCGCCCCGTAAAATCCGGCCAGCCGTTCGTTCAACGGCAGATGGGCCGCGTTGAGCAGTTTCCGGAAGTCGGCCCCGGCGGTTTGCCAAATGACCTCGTCGAGAAAGAGGTTCAGCGATGTCCGAAGGTCGGCCTCGAGTGGCTTGTCGTAGCCGGGAAACCGTTCGGTGTCCTTGGCGATTTCCCCGGCGTGGTCGAGGCCAAGCCAGTGGTGAAACGCGGCTCGCAGCTTGGCACGGCTCCGGGGGTCGCGGAGCATGCGCATCGCCTGTTGGCGCGCTTGGCTTGGCGTGCCCAAACGGCCGGCTTCGGCGGCCCGGAGCAACTCGTCATCCGGCAGCGAATCCCACAGGCCAAGCGCAAGCCGGGCGGCGACGGCGTGGCTGTCCGCTTGGCCAAGGTCGGGGTAGAGGAAGCGCGGCGACTTGAGCGCGAGCAGCACGACTTCCTTGACCGAGTTGGTGAGCGGCTTTCCGTCGGCGAATCGCGAGTCGATGAAGAACTGCTGCTGCTCCGGGGTGAGCGGGCGGCGGAAGGCTCGCTCGACAAACCGGTTGCAGAATGCGCGCACCTTGGCTTCGTGTTGCGCGTCTTCCGGGGCCGTGCCGGCGAGGGGGGCGAGCCGGTCGGCCACGAGGTTGGCCACCTCGATGGCGCCGAGCGTGGCGGCTTCGTCCCATCTTTTGGAGACGGCCGAGCCGCGCTCGTAGCCGGCGCTGCTATCGTCCGGTGGGAACGGCTGGCGAAGTACGAATACGCTCCGTGTTCCGGTGGGGGAGAGATTGCGGGCCGGGACGACCTGCCGCGCACCATGCGGCGGATGCCACTCCAGTTTCACGGAGGCGCCTTGGCTCTTGTACTTGAAAAAATCGAGGCGCAGCGGGTAGGCGCGCCCACCGATGAGCCGCACCGTGCCGGTGAGTTCCCGCAGCTCGCCACTCGACACCCAGCCCTCGATCAGCTTGAGGTTCATGTCATTGACCCAAAGCCGGACACCGTTTTCGCTGGAAACGATGAAGCTGTGCTCGCCGGTTTCCTCCGCGAGCACCGAGCCGCTCCAGCGCATCGAGAATTCCTCCGCCTTGAATTCCTTGTTGTCGGGAGCCGGCGTGCCGGTGCCGTACTGGAAATCTACGGTGGCATCCGTGCGTTCGAACGTCTGCTTGTTGCGGCTGTGATTGCGGCTGTTGTGGTAGCTGGCCTTGAGACCTCCCGCTTGGCCAACCTCGGAGCGCCCGATGAATCCGCCGATCAGGTCGGCGACGGAGTGGAGGTATTGCCGGTTGGTGAGACGCGCCAACTCGATGCGCGGCGGGTTGTTCCGGGCCTGTGCCTCGGGAGAATAAAATGCGTCGAAGATGTATCGCGCCACTTGTTGCGCCTCGTCACCGACGCATTTTTTCGGGTCATCCTCCGGCATCGTCCGGGTGATGACCCGCACAAGCTTCTCGACCGGCCAATCGCCAACGAGCGGTTCGTCGTATTCGTCGGCCACACCCTGTCCCGTGTCGCCGTGGCACTTCGCGCATCGGTTTGCGTAAATCGCCTCGCCAGACAAGGCCGGCTTGGCCCAGGCGGCCGACGCTACAACCGAGAAGGCCAGCAACAGGCCAAGCGCTTGGTCAAGTTTTGTGATCGCGAGGCGCACGTTTATCTTAACGTCTGGACGGCCGTTCTGATTCAACCCGACCTTCATCGGCTTGGCCAAACGTCACGGTTTCAACTGTCGATTGGCAAATATGATGAACTGCTCCCAGTCGTACGGATCGACGGAATGGCCGCCGGTGCGGATGTGATAGCCGATGTCGCCGTCGAGCAGCGGTTGGTTGGCGGCAGGTAACTTGGTGGTGGCCAACGGCTTTTTACCGAGCAGGCGGTACACCGGCGCGGCGTGGTTGGCAGATTGGAATTCGCCGTGCGGATCGGCCCACGTGTCCGCCGTGCCGCTGGCGACGTAAACGGGGCGCGGGGCGATCAGTGAGAGCAGCATGTGCTGATCCACCGGGAGATCGTCCTCGCGATCGTTAAACTTTCGGGCGTTGATGCTGAGCCAGTGCGGGAACCGGTTTAGCTTGGCCATGGTTTCGCCGTACTTGCGCCGCCACAATGCCGCGCCGCCGCAGCCGGACTGCGCCGAGATCGCGAGCGCAAACCGCTCGTCCTGTGCTGCGGCCCAAAGCGTAGCCTTGCCCATCTTGGAATGCCCCATGACGGCGACCCGCTTGGCGTCGATGCGGTGGTTTGTCTCAAGGTAATCCAGCACGCGCATGCCGGTCCAGGCGTTGGCGGCGAGCACGCCCCATTCGTGGGCCTTGGGGTAACTTTGGCCGTCTCGGAAAAACAGCTTGTGGATGCCCCCGCCGAACGACACTTCATTATGCCCGATCAGGTCGCCGTGATACACCGAAACGTAGCCGTAGCCGTTCGCGATCAGGTCGGCGAGTGGCACGCCGTTGCGAAGCCAACCTTTGCGGCTGTTGCTCAATCGAAAACTCGATCCGCGCGGACTGTCGAAGCTCAGCATCATGAACGCGGGCACCGGCGCCTTCGCTTGGTTTGGGATGAACATAACGACATGAGTCTGCGCGGTGCCCTTGCGGTTTTTGAAACGAATGGAGATATCGAGCTTGGTCGCCTTGCCGTCGAGGAACGATTTGTCCTCCTTGACGACATGGTACGTTTGCACGATGGGATCGGGCGGCACGGGCACGGTGCCATAAATGAAGTTGGCGAACAGCGAGAGGATCTGTGGCCGTCGAACATTCCTCCATTGCTCGGCAGTGGTGACCGGTTTGCCCTCGGCGGTGACGAGCGGATCCGGAAGGTCGTAGTGGGGGATGCGGGATTCGTCGTAGTTAACATCGTGGTCGAACTCCTTGAGTTCGCGGGCGAACAGCGCGCTGGCACACAGGCCAAGCGCGGCCAGGGTTGGGATCGTTTTTTGCAGCATCAGTCGAACGGATTGATCGGGAACCAACCTAACCGCGCAGTCCGCGCTTGGCCAAGCGCGGAATTGCATCGGGCGGCCGATGAGAAACGGGGGTGGACAAGGGTTGCAGCTTGGCCAAGGTTTGATAGTTTGCCGCCCGGTGGATCGATTTCGGAACCGTCTGATTGCGGGTTGGGTGGCATTGGCCTCGCTTCTGGCGGGGTGCGGTGCGGAGCCGTCGCCCGATCCGGCCCCGGAGCGCGCTGCGACCAAGCCGGCGGCCGGGGTGCAGGTGGCTCCCAAGCCGGTTGGGGCGAACGATCCGTTGTCAATCGATGCCACGCCGTTGGCCGTTGGGGGCGCGGACGGCGAGGAGTCTGTCGACGACATTTTGGCGGAACTCAACGCGATCCAGCTCGACGGCGAGGCGGGCAATCCGCTGGGCGATCCCGACAAGGTCGTGGCGCTGATGAAAGAGGGCAACGCCCTGATCGCCGCCGGCCAGCCGGAGGCCGCCCTGGCCAAGTACGACGAGGCGCTGAAGTTCGCCGAGAAGGAGGGCGACCCGGATCTGTTCTTCAACCGGGGCATTGCCTACAAGGCGAGGGGCGAGGCCGACAAGGCCATTGCCGAGTACCGACGCGCGCTGAAACTGGCGCCGGACTACGCCGAGGCGCACAACAACCTCGGCAATCTGTTGAAGGACCTCGAAAGGCACGACGAGGCGATTCAGCACTTTGAGGCGTCGATCCGGATTTTCCCCGACAACCCGAGCACGCACAACAACCTCGGGACGGTTCACGCGATGAAGGGCGACGTCAACAAGGCGGCGGTTTACTTCGCCAAGGCGGTGCGCCTGCAGCCGACGTACGTGGACGCCCGGCAAAACCTTGGCGCGGCCTACACGCAGCAGGGCCGGTTTGCCGCCGCCGAGAAGGAACTGGGCGAGGCGGTCAAGATGGCGCAGGGCGGCATGGTGTACGAGCAGCAGCGGCTCGCGGCGGCCAAGGCGGCGTTGGCCAAGGCGAAAACTCCGGAGGAACAAAACGCTGCCCGAAGCGAAATCAGCTCAGCGGAGCAGGCCGGCAAAACGGCTGCCGCAAAATACCAGCGAGGGATGGGGTTGTTGCAGTCCGTCCGGGCCAATCGCAGGGCGGCAACCGCGCCGTGATCAGTCCAGCGCTTTTTGGGTTTCAGCCAAAATGGCGTCGAACTCTGGCTTGAGCTCGGTGCGGACGAAGGCGTCCATCCGGTCGATAAACAGGATGCCCTGCAAGTGATCCCACTCGTGCTGAATGGCGCGCGCAAGCAGGCCGCCGCAGCGAAAGGCCATCGGCTCGCCGTTTTCGTCCGTCGCCGTCACGTCAATTTCCTCGGGGCGTTCGATCTCGCCGTACACTTCCGGGAAGCTTAAGCAACCTTCCGGGCCTTCTTCTTTTTTATCGCCGACGGCGGTCCACTCCGGGTTGAACAGGACGAGCGGCATGTAATCCTCCGGCTTGACCGGCTCGCCGCCGAGGCTCATGCGTGACGGACGATCCTCCACATCGGTCACATCCACGGTGGCCAGTTGCAACGCCTTGCCAACCTGCTGCGCGGCCAGGCCGATACCGTGCGCTTCGTGCATCGTCTCGAGCATGTCGTCGATGAGTTGTTTGATTTCCGGCGTGATTTCCTCCACGCGCTCGCCCTTCTGCCGAAGCACGGGATCGCCATATTTGACAATTTCCAAAAGCATTCTATTGGGTTTGAAGTTTCAAGTTTGGAGTTGAGGTTCGTCGATCCATTAAACGCAGAGGGCACGGAGACTCAGAGGGCCGCAGAGAAAAATGGGGAGGGACGAGTTCCACCTCGTCCCCAATCCTGTTCATCCTGCCGTTCATATTTTATTTCCGCTTCCTTTTTTCAATCGGGACGGGGTGGAACCCGTCCCTCCCTTGAACTCCTCATCATTAGTCGGCCTTGACGCCGAGGACTTCGAGGATGCGCTGCAGATCCTCGTCGTTGAAAAACTTGATGTCGACCGAGCCTTTCCCTTTCCGGTAGCGCAACGCAACCTTGGTGCCGAGCCGATCCCGCAACTTGGCCTCGAGGTCGAGGATGTGGGCGTTGGCTCCGCCCTTGGCGGCCGGGACGCGCTTGATTTTGCCCGGGGCCGCTTGGCCAAGCGCGCCGACCCATTCCTCCGTCTGCCGCACGCTCAACTCCTTTTTGATCACGCGCTTGGCAGCGGCGATTTGGTCGTTGGTGTGTTTGAGGCCAAGGATCACCTTGGCGTGGCCGCTCGAGAGACGGCCGTCGCGCACGTGCGCCTGCACCTCCGGCGGCAGCTTGATGAGCCGCAGGGCATTGGCCACCGTGGCCCGGTTTTTGCCAACCTTGGCCGCGATCTCCTCCTGCGTGAGGTCGAACTGGTCCACCAACTGCGCGTAGCCCTTGGCCTCCTCGATCGGGTCGAGATTTTCGCGCTGCAGATTCTCGACGAGCGCCAGCTCGAGCGCGGTCCGGTCATCCACATCGCGGATGATGATCGGCACCTTGGCCAAGCCGGCCATCTGCGAGGCGCGCCAGCGGCGTTCGCCGGCGATCAACTCGTAGCCGCCTTCGCGCGGCCGCACAACCAGCGGCTGCATGATGCCGTTTTCGCGGATCGACTCGGCCAGCTCGCCCAGTGAGTCGTCATCAAATCCGTTGCGCGGCTGCATCGCGCCGGGGAGAATCTCGCCGACCGGCACCTCGTTGGGAGTCCCGGCGGGTTCGGGGGATGGCTTGCTCGCCGGTTTATTTCCGGAGTTGGTTTTTTTGTCAGCCGTCGGGCGGGTACCCAGCAGGGAACTCAAGCCCCGGCCTAAACCGGTTTTTGCCATGTGCGGAGAGTGGGGGAGGGCGCGGCGGTTGTCAATCGACAGCCGGTTTTTCGGCGGTGGCTGCCGGCTTGCGATCGGTCCACAAAAACGAGCGCCGCGCTGCCAGCTCGATGTCGCCGTCGAGCAACCGCACGCGCCAGGCGATGATTTTGCCGACGGCCTTGAACCCCTCGCCGTCCAGCGTGATGGCGTCCCAGCCTCCACGGCGGCCCGGCTTGATGGCCTGCTCGCGCACGATCGGCTTGGCCTCGCCGGTCACGCGCAGCTCGAGTTGAAGCTTCACATTGCCGCTCCTGTTTCCGGCCCACTTAATGTCAAACCGGATGCCGGAGCAGAGGCTGCGGTCGGCGCGGAGCTTGGCCTGATAGGCATCGCGCTCCAGCAGGCTGGGGGAGAGGGTGTGGCGGCCCTGCAGGTCGAGCCAATGCGGCAGCACCTTGCTGATTTTGCCGGGCTGCGCGGCGTCAACGCTCGACAGCACCCCGAGCAGCAGCACGGCTACGAGGAATGAAATGCGCTTCACGGGGTCGAGGCTATTTTGAAAACCGGGCATTGGCAATCGTCGGCGTCACAGGCCGGTTGGGTGGTCGATGAACGTCCACGGCAGCTTGAATTTTTTCGACAAATGTTCGCTGAGCGCCTTCACGCCGAACGTCTCGGTCGCGTAATGACCGCCGTAAAACACGTTCAGGCCAAGGTCCTCGGCCAGCGCAAAGGTCCAGTGCGGCCCCTCGCCGGTGATGAACGTGTCCACGTCCTCATCGGCAGCCGTTTTCATTTCCGCGCCCGCGCCGCCGGTGACGACGCCGATCTTGCGGCAACGCGCCGCGCCGCCCGGCAGCACTGTCGGCTCTGTGCCGGTGGCCTTGGCCAAGCGCTTGGCCAACTGCGCCCGCGTGAGATCTAGCGTGCCTCGCAGGCCGATCGCCTGGCCGCGCTCAGCGAAAAACGGCTTGGGCGACTGGAGGCCAAGCGCCCTGCAAAGCTGGGCGTTGTTGCCGAGGCGCGGATGCGCGTCCAGCGGCAGGTGTGAGCTGTAAACGGCGACGTTGTTGTCGAGCAACAGCCGCAACAGCTTGTATCGATTGCCGGTCCACGGATGTGTTTTCCCCCAAAATAGCCCGTGGTGGACGATCAACAAATCCGCCCCGGCGTCGACCGCCTTCTTAACCGTGGCCGGGGTGGCGTCGACTGCGGCGGCGATGCGCGACACGCCGCCGCGATTCTGCACCTGCAACCCGTTCACCGCACCGGGCCAGTCCTCGAACGACTCCGGCTTGAGGGTGCGGTTGCAGTGCGCGACGATGTTGGCAAGCTTGGCCCTGGCCATGCACGGGAGGGAAGCAACCCGGCCGCCTCAAGCCAAGCGGGAAATGATTTCGATCGGCTCGGTCTTGACTTTCGGGGAGGGCGAGCCGTTACTCGCTGCGGTTTTTTGGAATCGATTATCTATGCCGACCTATGACTATCAGTGCGAAAAGTGCAACCTCGAGTTTGAGTTGTTTCAATCCATCAAAGCCGACGCGCTGGAGACCTGCCCGAGGGAGGTCTGCCCACGAAAACGGTGGGCCAAGGGCAGGATCCGCCGCGCCATCGGCACCGGCGCAGGGATCCTTTTCAAGGGCAGCGGCTTCTACGAGACCGACTACCGCAGCGACAGCTACAAGGCCGGTGCCAAGAAAGAATCCGAGTCCACGAAAAAGTCGGATTCACCCTCCAAGAGCGACAGCAAATCCAAGACCGACAAGCCCAAGTCAACCAAGGGCAAAAACAAACCGCCTTCCAGCAAGTGACAAGTGTCGATAACGAGAACCGGCCCTTTGTCAACTCACCTCCTGGGACGTCTGTGGGATCATTTCTTGTTATTGACAAGGTCGAGTGTGCTGAAATTGGCATGGCACATGATGCGTTATTGATGGGCGCAAATATCGCGGCAGCGTCTTGGAGTGCGGTGCAGAGAACCGCACCCCAGAACGCTCCCGCGAATGCCGAAACTTAATGGGGGGAGGGAGGTGTTAACCTGATTTTTTAGAGCGGTCGATGCGTTCGGTGATGAGGACCTTGATCAACGCTTGGCGGCTGATGCCCTGCCGCTTGGATTCCCAATCCAGCCAGTTCACCATCCAGACGGGGAAATCCACGTTGACGCGCTTGGGGGGCAAATCACGGAGCCTCACGGCCTTGGACAAGTTCATGTACTCGAGAATGCTTTCTCCGTCATCGAACCGTTGATCGAACTCTTCAACGGTTTTCGGGGGAGATTTTTTAACTGCTTTTCTCTTTGCTCTTTTAGGGGCTGCTTTCCGTGTTGTTCTTTTGCTAATTGCCTTCATAAAAAATTACTTCTTCCACTCGTGCCCTTCGTACGCTGATAATTCTCACTATACCGTCGCGGATAGTGAAAAACACCGTCCACACCTTCCCAGACGATCGCGCGATCAATCCCCACCGCTTTTCGCCGAACCGATCAGACGGAAATCGCACGGCACCGTTATCGAGCCACAACCGTTGAGCCTCCACGAAGTCGATGCCGTGCTTGGCTTTGTTGGCTTCGCTTTTGGCCGGGTCGAACTCGAACTCCACAGCGGCACGGTAGCCAAAGTCGCACCCCGGTCAACTTCTTTCGGTATAAAAATGGTATATTTTTTGGATCATGCTTGGAGAGTTAAGGCAACCCCTTCGGCGAGGAAATGCGGGCTTTATGCCGCGTAAGAAAAGGCTCACACTGTGCGTCGCTGGATGAGTTTGTGTTTTGACAGGATCACCTGTGTGCCTTGGCCGGGGTGCCACGCTTGGTTGCTGGCCTTCGGCTTGGTCATCGTTCCGGGTGCGGTTGGCCAAGGGGAGCCGGTCACGCCGGTACCCAAGCCAAGCGCGGAGCCGACTCAACCCAAGCCACCCAGGCCGGTGTTGCCGCCAAGGACGGTACGGCCCAAGCCGGCTGGCCAAGGGGGGGATGACCCGAAGCGGCTGCCGCCGGACCTCGACCGGCTGTTGCAGCCGCGCGCCGGTTACAAGACCGCCAGCAGCCGGTCGGGTCAGTTTGTGGCATACGGGCCGATGTCGCCGAAGCGTCGCGGTGGCATTCTCGACGCGAACGCCAACACCATCCTGATCGCGCCGGATTACGTGATCATAACGGCTGAACGGGTGCGCCATGCAATGCTCGTTCGGCTGGGTCTGCCGTCGCTGCCGGGCAGCCGCGTGAAGCTGCGGCTTGAGCCGGCCCTGTCATACACCGCTGCCGTGCGGGTGGTGACCGAGCGGCATCTTAACAGCTTCACGTACCTGCTGACGCTGCCGAGCGAGATCGAGCCAGACAAGCTGATCCGCGCATTGGCGCAGGTGACGCTGCTCGACTTGGCCAACCAAAAGCCGCAGTTGCGCGACACGGAGATTCCGCTGTGGCTGACGGTCGGCTTCACGCAGGTGCTGATGGCGCAGCCGGACTTGGTGCTGGTTCTCGGGCAGCCGGAACAGGGTGGGAAGGGGATGTCCACGGAGGAGGTCGTTAGAAATGTGCGCCGCCACGACACGCTGGCCGGGGTGCGCGCGCGGTTGCGCGGTCGGCGGGCGTTTGACTTCAGCGAGATCGCGATGCCGTCGCCGGCCCATTTGCGCGGGGAAAACTGGAGGGATTACCAGGCCTGCGCGCACCTGTTGGTGGATCGGCTGCTCGCGATCCCGGCCGGGCACGCGCGCCTGCAAAACATGATCCGACAATTGCCGGACAACCTGAACTGGCAAACCGGTTTCCTGAAGGTGTACGGCGACCTGTTCGCCGACATGCTCGTGGTGGAGAAATGGTGGGCGGTGACGATTGTGCAGTTGACCGGCCAGAACCAGTACCAGAACTGGACGCTGCGCGAGGCGGTGGAGAAACTCGAGAACCTGCTCAAGCTGCCGGCCGAGGTGCGCCTGAACGCCGCCGACACGCCGCTCGAGGCGGAAGTCACGCTGCAGCAGGCGATCCGCGGCTGGGACTTCGCCGTGCAGAAACAGACGCTCGGGCAGAAAGTCAACCAACTGCTGATCGCCCGGGTGAAGATGCCGCGCCAACTGCTGCCGTTCGTGAACGAGTACGGGCGCATCCTGGAGAATTATGTGGCGACGCGGCAGCGGATCGAGTCGTTCCGGCCGCGCCGCGGCCAAGTGCGCCCGAAGGTGGCGCCGGTCATCGACGAGGCCGTTCGGCAGCTCGACTCGGTGGATCGGCGCTTGGTCCTGTTCAAGCCGGAATCGACAACGCCCGCGCCAACGGTGTCCCCGCGAAACCAATGATCCCGCGATCAAACAATGGCGCGCAGTAAAGAAAAGGCGGGAGATCCCACCCTCATCCGGCCTGCGGCCACCTTCTCCCTGAGGGAGAAGGAATCAAACCGCACGTGCTTGGCCAAGCTCACCCTCTCCCAGCGGGAGAGGGTTGGGGAGAGGGAGAACGCGAACAACAACGATGAACTGTTTTTTTAATTAAACTAATCGTCATGCCACGCGAGTCCAACAAGGCAAAGGTCGAACGAACTTCGAAAATCATCGACGGTCTGCGTGCGACGTATCCCGACGCGCATTGCGAACTCGACCATCGCAACCCGCTTGAGTTGCTGATCGCGACGATCCTCTCCGCGCAATGCACTGACAAACAGGTCAACATCGTCACCGCCGACCTGTTCAAGAAATACCGCCGCGCGGCCGACTACGCCGGCGTGCCGCTGGAGGCGTTGCAGGAGGATATCAAGCGGATCGGGCTGTTTCGCAACAAGGCCAAGAGCATCCAGAAGTGCTGCGGTGCCTTGGGCGAAACGCACGGCGGTGAAGTGCCGTCGACGATGGAGGCGCTCGTCGCCCTCGCCGGGGTGGGGCGCAAGACGGCCAACGTGGTGCTGGGCAACGCGTTCGGTATCAATGAAGGCATCGTCGTCGACACGCACGTCGGTCGCCTGGCCAAGCGGCTGGGTTTGACGACCGAAAAGACGCCGGAAAAAATCGAGTTCGCGCTGCAAAAACTCGTGCCGCGCGACGACTGGACGATGCTCAGCCATTGGCTGATTTTTCACGGACGCCGCCGCTGCTCCGCCCGCAAGCCGGAGTGCGCCGAATGCGAGATCGCCCCGCTTTGTCCGTCCGAAAAAGACGGCGAATATCGCGAATGACCCCGCTTGGCCAAGCGCTCCGGGTTTGGCACGGTCAAGCCGGGGCACCGGCGTGGAACATGGCCGCCGACGAGTTGCTGCAGCAACGGGCCGCCGCGCTTGGCCAAGCGGTGCTGCGATTTTACTCCTGGAGCCAAGTGGCGGCTACATTCGGTTACTTTCAGCGCCATGCCGAGGTGTCGGAGATGACCGGTCTGCGACCGCTCGTCCGCCGGTTCACCGCCGGGGGGCTTGTGCTGCACGACGAAAACGAGTGGACGTACAGTCTGGCTTTTCCGCCGGGGCATCCGTGGTGGCAACTCAAGGCCGGGGAGAGTTACCGCTGCGTCCATGACTGGGTGCGGCGGGCGTTTGAGGGTTGCGGCGTGACGACGGCGCTTTGTCCGGAAACGCGGCCAACCGGCCCGGGGCACTGTTTTGTCGGCGCGGAAAAGTGCGACCTTCTTTTTAACGGCCAAAAAATCGCCGGGGCCGCTCAACGCCGCAACCGCAATGGCCTGCTGATTCAAGGCTCGGTGCAGGCCAAGGCCACCGGCGTGGAGCGCGGCATTTGGGAGAGTGCAATGCTGGCGGAGAATGATTGCAGCGAGTGGCGACCGACCGAGTCGTTCCTCGCCGAAGCGGCCGCCTTGGCCAAGCGCAAATACGGGTCGGCCGCCCACACCCAAAAACGGTGACCGCTTTTTGGAGTGCGGGAGGGGCAAGTTCCACCATGCCCTATTCCAAAAGTAATTTGGGACGAGGTGGAACTCGTCCCTCCCTTTCGGTTTAACCGCGCTTGACGCGGGGGCCTTTGGGGGTGTCTTCGATGAGCCAGCCTTGGGCGGCGAGTTCGTCGCGGATCTGGTCGGAGCGGGCGAAATCTTTGGCCTTGCGGGCGGCTTGGCGTTCCTCGGCGAGCGCGACGATTTCCGCCGGCGCCTCCTCCCCGACCGACTCGATGCCGAGGACGACGTTGATCTGTTCCCAGTTGGCCAATTCGGTTGCGGCGGTCTCGGCGGTGAGGTCGTTGGCGGCGAGTTTGCGGTTGGTGTCGCGTACCCAGTCAAACACCGCGCCCCAGGCGGCGGAGACGTTGAGGTCGTCGTCCATCGCCTCGGTGAAGCGCGCGATGAGCGGCGAGTCGGCGGCCGGCTCGCCCGCTTGGCCAAGCGCGAGTTCGTGCAGCTTGGCCGCGCATTCGTCGATGCGGCCCAGCGCGGTCTTGGCCCCAGCGAGGTTGTCGAGCGTGAAGTTGAACGTCTCGCGGTAGTGGGCGGAGATCATCAGGTAACGCACTTCGCGCCCGGCGCTGCCTTTGGCCAACAGGTCGCGCAGGGTGAAAAAATTGCCGAGCGACTTGCTCATCTTTTTGCCCTCGACGAGCAGGTGCGCGCCGTGCATCCAGTACTTGACGAACTTGTGTCCGTCGCACTGCAGGCAGGCGCCTTCGCTCTGGGCGATCTCATCCTCGTGATGGGGGAACACCAAGTCTTCGCCGCCGAGGTGGAGGTCAAAACTTGGGCCGAGCAGTTCCATGCTCATGGCGCTGCACTCGATGTGCCAGCCGGGCCGCCCCTCGCCCCACGGGCTGTTCCAAAACACCTCGCCGTCCTCCGGCACGCGGGCCTTCCAAAGGGCGAAATCGGCGATCGATTCCTTTTCGTACTCGTCGCTGCTGACGCGTTCGCCGGGGCGCATCTCGTCGAGGTTGATGTTGAGCAGTTTGCCGTAATTGTTTCCGGCGTCGCGATATTTCTCGATGCTGAAATAGACCGAGCCGTCGTTGGCGCGGTAGGCGATGCCGTTGGCCTCGAGCTGTTTGATGAGCTTGATGATCGGGCCGATGAACGCGGTGGCGTGGGGGCGTTCATGCGGCATTTGGCAGCCAAGCGCCTCGAGGTCGGCGAAAAATGCCTGCTCGAATTCGCCGGTGAACTCGGGCAGCGACTTGCCGGACTCGTTGACGCGCCGGATGATTTTGTCCTCCACGTCGGTGATGTTCATGACGTGCCGGACGTCGAAGCCGCGAAAGGTGAGGTAACGGCGGACGATGTCGGCAAAGACGAACGTGCGGAAATTCCCGATGTGCGCGAAGTCGTGGACGGTCGGGCCGCAGCAGTAGAGGCCGACTTTTTTCCCGGCGGGATCCAGCGGCACGAACGGCTCGACCGAGCGCGACAGGGTGTTGAAGACTTTCAAGCCCATAAAGCGGCGACAGGTTAATCGCTGTCGCGCCAAAGTGAAGCGGGAACCGAGGATGGGAGCCAAGCGCTTGGCCAAGCGCGGGTCAAATGCCCATGCTTTCGTAGCGCTTGGCGATGCGCTCGATGCCGCAGACGAAGGCGGCGGTACGGAGATCGACGACGTTGTCTCGGGCGTTGAAGATGTCGCGGATGTTGTTGTAGGCGTTGCGCATGGTGTCGTCGAGCCCGGAGCGGACGAGGGCGAGTTCGTCCGAGCCGGTGGTGAGTTGGTCGCGGATTTCCGCTGGGACGGTGGTGTTGAGCATTTTCTCAAGGGCCTCGACGATTATCTGGCCCCGGCGCTCCTCGTTGCGGCGCTCGAGGTAGCCGAAGCGGATGCGCGCAAGGTTTTTCACCCACTCGAAGTAGGAGACCGTCACGCCGCCGGCGTTGAGGTAGGCGTCCGGGATGATGATCGTGCCCTTGTCGCGGAGAATCTCGTCGGCGGCGTAGGTGATCGGGCCGTTGGCCGCCTCGGCGATGAGCGGGGCCTGGATGCGGGCGGCGTTGTCGCGGGTGATGACGGCCTCCATCGCGGCGGGGATGAGGATGTCGCAGTCGGCCTCGAGCAGCGACGCGCCGTCCGCAGAGTAGTCGGCGTCGGGGAACCCTTTCACACCTTGGTGCTCGGCGATATGGGCCTTGACGGCCTCGACGTCGAGGCCGTCGGCGGAGTGGATCGCGCCGTCGCGCTCGATGATGGTGGTGATTCGCGCGCCGTCCTCCCCGCTGAGGAACTTGGCCGCGTGGTAGCCGACGTTGCCGAGGCCCTGCATGATGATGCGCTTGCCCTCCAGCGAGCCGTCGAGCCCGGCGCGGGCGACGTCCTCGGGGTGGCGGAAGAACTCGCGCAGGCCGAACTGTACGCCGCGCCCGGTGGCCTCGACGCGGCCGCTGATGCCGCCGAGATGAACCGGCTTGCCGGTCACACAGCCCATGCCGTTGGCCTGCTCGGGGTACAGGGATTGATACGTGTCTGAGATCCAGCCCATTTCGCGTTCGCCGGTGCCCATGTCGGGCGCGGGGACGTTGAGGCTGGGGTGGATCATGTCGCGCTTGGCCAATTCCTGCGCGAAGCGGCGGGTTATTTTCTCGAGATCCTTCTCGCTGTACCGCCGGGGGTCGATCTTGAGCGCGCCCTTGGAGCCACCGAACGGGATCATCACGATGGCGCACTTGTATGACATCAGCGCGGCGAGGGCCTCGACCTCGTCCTGGTTGGCGAAGTCGGCGTACCGGATACCGCCCTTGACCGGCAGAATGTGCTCGCTGTGGACGGCGCGCCAGCCGGTGAACACCTCGTACTGGTCGTCCAGCTTGACGCCAAACTGGACCTGATACACTGAGTTGCAGCTCCGGATCTGCTCGGCGAGGCCCAGCGGCAGATTCATGGTCGCGATGGCGCGGTCGAACATCCGGTCGACGCTTTGGCGGAAGGAGAGTTCAGGGTGGTCGCTCATGACGGGAGACGGTTCTGTGATTATGACTGCCGGGGAATCCAACCATTTTGAGATTTGTTTGTAAACAGAATCATTTCGCCGGGAATCGGCCCGCTTGGCCAGGCGGGCAGGCAACAAGCGTTGGCCCGAGATTGTGAATTATTTCACAATGAAGTTGCCGTGTGAGTTATGAAGTGGTACGTTCCGCGCGGCCTGAATCGGCCGGGTTGCCCCCCTGTTTTTGCCGGTTCGCTTCGTTTTAATGTCTGCTCGAGCGCAGTACACCCCTTGGTTGCACCGGTTCGCCATTGCCACGGCATTGGCGACGCTCATCCTGATTGGGTTCGGCGGCCTGGTGACGAGCAAGGGGGTGGGGATGGCGGTGCCGGACTGGCCTAACACCTTCGGCTACAACATGTTCCTGGTACCGTTCGACGAGTGGCTCGGGAAATTCGGGATTTTTGAGGAGCATTCGCACCGGCTGGTGGCGTCGTTTGTCGGGCTGCTGACGATTATTCTGGCCGCTTGGCTTTGGGTGAAGGACGACCGCAAATGGCTGCGTCGGCTGGGGATCGGGGCGGTGGTGCTGGTTGTGGCGCAAGGTGTCCTCGGCGGGCTGCGGGTGACCGAGATCAACCAAAACCTGGGGCTGATCCACGGGGCGGTGGCGCAGTTGTTCCTGATTCTGATTTGCGGGATCGCGCTGGCCACCAGCGGTTGGTGGCACCGGGCGGGCGGGAATGACCGGGCCGGGTTTGTGGCGATCCAAGGCAGCCTGGTCGTGGTGATTGCCCTGATTGTTGTGCAACTGCTGCTGGGGGCGACGATGCGGCATCAGCACGCCGGGTTGGCGATCTGGGATTTTCCGCTGGCACACGAGCAGGTTTGGCCGACGACGGATGAGGCGTCGCTCGCCCGGTACAACAACAACCGTTACGAATTGCAAAAGAGCCTCCACGCCGCAAACCAGTTGCTCGACGCCGAGGGGAACCCAAAGACGCACCTCGCCACTGGACACGCCATTTTGGCGTGGCATGTTTGGCTGCAGATGCTGCATCGCTTGGGTGCGGTGGCGACGCTGGCCTTGGCCTTGGCCTTGGCGATGAAGGTGCGGCAGGCGCTTGGCCAAGCGCACGCCTTCACGAAGGCGGGTTATATGCTGTTGGCGATGATCGTCGCGCAGGCCGGCTTGGGCGTCTGGACGCTGTTGAGCAACAAGGCGGCGGACGTGGCCACGGGCCACGTGGTGCTGGGCGCGGCCTGCCTGGCGTTGGCCAGCCTGATGCTGATGGCGGCCAAGCGCTGTGTGTTCGTTGGCGAGGCAGCCTACGCGGCGGAGCGCTTGGCCAAGCGCGGCGAGGCGGCGGCGCTCGAAACCGGCCAAGCGGCGACCGTGACCGTATAATTTTTGTCGATGGAAAACACAGTTCAACAGGCTGAAACGAAAGTGACGGGGCGGGTGTCGGCTTGGTCGGTCTTTGCCGAGTTGGTGAAGCTGCGGCTGACGACGCTGGTGCTGATCACCACGCTCGTCGGGTTTTACGCCGGGCTCAATGGCGAGAGCGGCGGCTTGGCCCAAAACTTGGCCAAGCTGGGCCTGACATTGCTGGGCACCGGGTTGCTGGCGGCCGGCGCGTCGATCCTGAACCAATACCTCGAGCGCGACCACGACGCACGGATGGAGCGCACGGCCAGGCGGCCGCTGCCCAGCGGGGCGGTCGGCGCGGAGGCGGCGCTGCTGCTCGGCGGCATCTGCTCTGTGTTCGGGCTGCTGGCCTTGGCTGCCTGGGTGAACCTGCTCGTGGCGGTGCTCGGCGCGGTGACGCTGGTCACGTACCTGTTCCTTTACACGCCGCTCAAGCGCAAGTCGGAGTGGAACACCGTCATCGGGGCGATTCCCGGCGCGCTGCCGCCGCTGATGGGCTGGGCCGCGGCTCGGGGCGGGGTCGATCCGCTGGGCTGGACGCTGTTCGGGATCCTGTTTTTCTGGCAGGTGCCGCACTTCATGGCCATCGCCTGGATGTACCGCGACGAGTATGAAAAAGCCGGTTTCGTGATGATGCCCAGCGTGCCCGGGGGCAGGGCGCGGACCGGCCGGCAGGCGGTCAGCCACACGCTTTTTTTGTGCATCGCCAGCCTGATGCCGTTCACGATGCAGCTGGCCGGGGCGGTTTACGTGACCGGGGCGGTGCTGCTGGGCGGGCTGTTTTTGTGGGCCGCGCTGCGGTTTTCATGGCGGATGACCCGACCGAGCGCGCGGGTTTTGTTCTTCGCCTCCATCCTTTACCTGCCGCTGTTGCTGGGGTTGATGGTGGTGGACAAGCTGTAAAGTTGAGGCGAAGGCGGGTCGCGATTGACAACCGGGGGGGCGGGCCGATAGGCTCCCCCGCTTTTGGTTCGCGCCGCGACTGGAGAAAGAAGTTTTTTTAGATTGAATCAACAATGAGCGACAAGGCAGAGGCAACCGGGACACAGGAAGCCGTCGAGGTGCATCATGACGAGCATGAGGAGCATCACGCGCAAAGTTTTTGGCGGACGTACGTTTTCTCCACCGACCACAAGGTCATCGGCATGCAGTACGGCTTCTGCGGGCTGGCGTTCCTGTTTTTCGGGTTTTGCCTGATCGCCACGATGCGCTGGTCGATGGCCTACGAGGGGGAGGCGGTTCCGTTCGTGGGCCCGCTGCTGGAGGCGCTGCTGGGCAACGGCGTCGCCCCCGGTGGGGTGATGAGCGCCGAGTTGTACAACGTGTTCGGAGCGATGCACGGGACGATCATGGTGTTCATGGGCATCGTGCCGGCGGCGTTCGCGGCGTTTGGCAACTACGTGGTGCCGCTGCAGATCGGTGCGGTGGACATGGCGTTTCCGAGGGTGAACATGGCCAGTTTCTGGGCCTTCTTTTTTGGTTGCGTGATCATGATGGTGAGCTTCTTCATCCCGGGCGGTGCGGCACAGGCCGGCTGGACCTCCTATTCGCCGCTGGCATCGGTGATCCCAACCGACGGGCAGACCTACTGGCTGATCGGCATGGTGATGCTGATCACCTCGTCGCTGCTCGGCGCGGTGAACTTCCTGGCCACGATCATCAATATGCGCGCGCCGGGCATGACCTGGCTGCGGCTGCCGTTTTTTGTCTGGGCGCAGTTCATCACGGCATTCCTGCTGCTGCTGGCGTTTCCGCCGCTGGAAGCAGCCGGCATCCTGCAGTTGATGGATCGCGTGCTCGAGACCAGTTTCTTCCTGCCAACCGGCCTGGTGGTGGGCGGGCAGGACGTGGACGTCAGCGGCGGGGGCAGCCCGCTGCTTTGGCAGCACCTGTTCTGGTTCCTGGCACACCCGGAGGTGTACGTGCTGATCCTGCCCGGGATGGGCATCGTGGCGGAGATCATCGCCAACAACACCCGCAAGCCGATCTGGGGATACAAGTTCCTGGTCGGATCGATCGTGGTGCTCGGGTTTTTGGCGTTCATCGTCTGGGCGCACCACATGTACATGACCGGCATGGGCACGGTGATCAGCGCCTTTTTCCAGACCACCACACTGATCATTTCGATTCCGTCGGTCATCATTTTGACGTGCCTGTTCATCTCGCTTTGGGGTGGGTCGATCCGGTTCAACACGCCGATGCTGTTTGCGCTGGCCTTCCTGCCGATGTTCGGCATCGGGGGGCTGACCGGCCTGCCGCTCGGTTTCAACTTCAGCGACGTGGCGCTGCACGACAGTTATTATGTCATCGCGCATTTCCACTATGTGGTCGCGCCGGGGACGATCTTCGCGATCTTTGCCGGGGTCTACTACTGGTATCCGAAGATGACCGGTCGAAAAATGAGCGAGTATTGGGGCAAGGTGCATTTCTGGTCGTCGCTCATCTTCATGAACCTGATTTTCATGCCGATGTTCGCGCAGGGCATGGCCGGGATGAGCCGGCGCATGTCCGACGGCGGCGCCACCTATTCGCTGGCCAACCCGGACAATGCCGACGTGACGGTGGGCGCGCTCAGCGACACGATCATGGGGCTGAACGTCTCCATCTCGGCTGCCGCATGGGCAATGCTCGTCGCCCAGTTGCCGTTTATCGTCAACCTGTTCTGGAGCGTGAAACACGGCGAAAAAGTCGAGTCTGACAACCCGTGGCAGGCCACCACGCTGGAGTGGGAGACGCCGACGCCGCCGCCCCACGGCAATTTTAACAAGGAGATCAAGGTGTACCGCGACCCGTATGAGTACAGCGTCCCGGGTGCCGACAACGACTTCTCGCCTCAGGCGCAGCCCGCCAAATAAGCGACTTTATCCCCCCATGGAAATCCCCTACACGGTTAAACCAAGGCCGGACACCGGCCTGTACAACGGCAAGCTGGGCATCTGGCTTTTCCTCGCCTCGGAGGTGATGCTGTTCGGCGCGTTGTTCTCCTCCTACGTCCTGCTGCGCGTGGGGGCCGAACCCGGCACCTGGTCGATGGGCCTGATGAACATCACCGTCGGCGCAGGGAATACGATGGTGCTGATCGCCTCGAGTATGTTTGTTGTCCTGGCCTGGGCCGAGTTGAAGCAGGGCAATCTGGCGGGCTACAAGAAATGGAAATGGGCGACCATCGCCTGTGCCGTGTTGTTTCTCGTGGTGAAGTGGTCTTACGAGTGGCCGGAGAAGTTCAAGCATTACGACATCTGGCTGAATGACACGAAGGTGCTGCATGGGAAGTTTGAGAAGGGCTATCATGCAACCGCGTCGAGAGAGGGCAAAAGTGCGGAGGAGCACGTCAACGGATTCTACACGAAACGCTTCTTCAAGGAAGAGAGCAAGCTCAGCAATGACAATTTCGACAAGGCATGGACCAACGGGACGCTTGCGCTACAAGGCCATATCAACGCCTATGAGGAGGCGCAGATCAACGTCGAGGTCACGGGCTGGAAGGCCGATGCGGGTGTGTCCGAGGCCGATGCTGAAAAAGTCTTGGCCAAGCTGAACGCAGCGGGTTCAGCGACGGCTCTTCTCAAGGATGGCGGGACGGTGAAGGAGAAGGTGGGGTACGACGAGGCCAAGCGGGCCGAGTATGCGCTTGGCCAAGCGGGATTCGAAGTTGCCTTGAGGGTTGAGGATTACGAGAAGGTGCCGGCGCACCCGTGGGTGTGGCGAACCAAGCGCGTGAATGAGGACATCGGCGGCAAGCCTCGCGTGCGCTCGATTTTTCTGGGCCTGGATCATAGTGACGACGGGGAAGGGCACCACGAGGAGATCGAGATTGAGACTCGCCACATCAGCCGCCTGTCGGCATTCGAGCCGAAACACAGCACGTTTTTCGGCATCTACTACACGATCACCGGCCTGCACGCCGCCCACGTGTTCGGCGGCATTATCGTGATGCTGTACAATATGCTCCCGATCGGGCTGGCTCTGTGGCACAAGGATCGCGAGCAGTTCACAAATCGGATTGAAACCTTCGGCCTGTTTTGGCACTTTGTGGACTTGGTTTGGATTTTCCTGTTCCCGATCCTGTACATCCTGTAACAATGAGCGACTCACACGATTCACCGGATTTTATCCAACACCTCATCAGGCTTTTCTACATGGTGGGCGGCGTGCTGGTGGCCGGCACATTGATCACGGTTTTGATCGACGTGCTTTTCCATATGCCCCTGCCATTGGCCGCGTTTATCGGACTGTCCATCGCCTTGGTGAAGGCCGGCTTCGTGGTGGCGGTGTTTATGCACTACAAGTGGGACAAGAAACTGATTATGATCACTTGGACCATGGTTCTTACGTTCATTTTCTTCGCTGGCATGATGGGCCTGATCATGTGGGCGGAAGGGGATGCGCCGAAGTTGAATCGGGCTGAAATGTCAATTTACTGGGTGGTGGCGGCGGCGTTGTTGGGCTTCGCCCTGCCGGCCTCGTTTACCGTCCTGACCGTCAAGCTGTTGAGCCAGCCGGCTCCTGTCGAGGCACCAGCGCCCAAGGCCAAGCGGGTCGCCAAAAAGAAGAAACGTTGACCGACCATGTCCCTCAAGGCGTTCCATCTGGTTTTCATTCTCCTTTCGATCCTGTTTTCGTTTGTGTTCGGGGTCTGGGGGGTGATGAGTGGCGGGACGGCCGAATTGGTGATGGGCATCGTTTCACTGGCCGGGACGGTGGGTATGTCGGTTTACCTCGTTTTCTTCCTCAAGAAATTCAAGCACGTCAGTTACCTGTGAACCGGAGTCGCACATACGGTCTGTTGTTTTTAGCCCTGCTGTTGGCCGCTTGGCCAAGCGCGGCAGAGGCGTGCGCGGTCTGCTTCGGGGCGCCGGACTCGCCGATGACCAAGGGCATGCAGTGGGGCATCGCCAGCCTGATTTTCATCCTCATCCCGGTGCTGGGCGGCGTGGGCGGTTTTTTCCTGTTTCTCGCAAGGCGCGGCAGGGCGTTCGCCCATCTTGAGGATCCCGAATTGTTCAAGGAATAATCGTTAAAATGGAATTGTTATCTGGAATCATCGAGGCGTTCTCCTTCCCGGAACTGGTGTCTCAAAACGGGGGCGACATTGACGGGTTTATCATCGCCGTTCACCTGCTGATGCTCGTGCTGTTTGTCGGCTGGATCATTTATTACTTCGCCGCCCTGTGGAAGTTCCGCGCCTCCAACAACCCCAAGGCGGACTACAAGGGCGTCAAGTCCAAGACGATCACCAACTCGATCGAGGGTGCCGTTATCGTGGCGGAACTGGTTCTCGTCGTGGTGGCAACCTACTTCTGGAATTTTTACGTCAACGAGGCGGACGACTTCAGCGAGGAGAGCGTGGTGCGCGTCACGGCAGAGCAGTTTGCCTGGAGCGCCCGCTACCCCGGCGCCGACGGGGAACTGGGTGCCCAGGAAAAGACTCTCGTCACCGGTGCCAACCCGTTTGGTATCGACAAGTCCAAGCCGTACTGGGAGGACGACGTCGAGGTGCTCAAGGCCGACATCGTCGTGCCGATGATCAAGAACGACGACGGCACCCACAGGAGCGTCACCGTCGACCTCGCTTCGAAGGATGTCATCCACTCTTTCAAGGTGCTGCCGCTGCGCGTCTGCCAGGACGTGATCCCCGGCATGAGGATCCCGGTTCACTTCCGGCCGACCAAGCTGGGCCGCTACCAGATCACCTGCGCCCAGCTTTGCGGCGACGGCCACGCCCGCATGAAGGGCGCCATCAAGGTCGTCAATGAGGCCGAGTGGAACGAGTGGTACAAGGCGGAGCAGGAAAAGAAAAACCCGTCCGGCGAAAAGGCCGCCGCCGCGGTGGCGGCCACCGGTGACGACAACGCCTGAGCCGCGCTTGGCCTGGCTAGATTTCCGGGGCGCCCTGAATCGGGTGCCCTTTTTTTGACACGATGCCATCCAACTCGAAATGGGTGCACTGGATTGTCTGGGGCGGCTTGGCCGTGGTGATCCTGGCCATCGGCTTCGCTTTCGTCCGCGAGCAGCGCGCCCCAGCACAGCCCCGCTTGGCCAAGCGGGAACTGCCGGTCATCTCGCAGCTCTCCGGCTTCACGCTGACCAACCAGTTGGCCAAGCCGGTCGGCTTGGCCAAGTTCGCCGGCAAGGTTTGGTTCGCCGACATCATCTTCACGCGCTGCGCCGGGCCGTGTCCGGTGATGACCCGGCGCATGGCCGAGTTGCAGGCACACTTCGCCAATGAGCCGGATGTCGCCTTCGCCACGCTCACGACCGATCCCGGCCACGACACGCCCAAAGTAATGCAGCGCTTCGCCAAGCGCTTCGGCGCGGATGCCGGTCGGTGGCAATTCCTTACCGGGGCCAAGCCGGAGATCGTCCGCCTGGCCGTCGATGAGATGAAACTGATTGCCCGTGAAAACCCGCCGGGCAAGCAGGCCACGCCGGATGACCTGTTCATTCACGCCACCCTTTTCGTGGCGATCGACCGTCAGGGCCGCCTCCGTGGCGTACTCGAAAGCATGGAGGACGGCTGGAAGGAAAAAGCCATCGCCATCGCCAATGCACTATTAAACGAATCCTGAAATGACCCTCCAAGATCTGCCCCTCATCAACGCCTGCCTCAACGGGCTTGCCACCCTGTTCCTCACGCTTGGTTTTATTTTCATCAAACGCGGCAACAAGACTGCGCACCGCAACTGCATGGTCAGCGCCTTCGTCACCTCGACCGTGTTCCTGGCCTGCTACCTCACTTACCATTTCAGTACAGGTGCGACGCGGTTTGTTGAACCGGAGTGGTTCCGTCCGATTTATCTTGGGCTGCTGTTCACGCATGTCGTGCTGGCCGTGGTGATTCTGCCGCTCATCTTCATGACATTCAGCCGCGCGCTGAAGGAGCGGTTTGAGCAGCACAAAAAAATCGCACGATGGACGTGGCCGTTGTGGATGTACGTCTCCATCACCGGCGTGCTGATTTACCTCCTGCTCTACCAGATTTTTCCCCAACCCAAGCCCGCCCCAACTCCACCGCCGGTCGCCGAACAACCGGCCGCCGAATAGTGCTTGGCCAAGCGCTTGGCCAAGCGCTTGGCCAAGCGCTTGGTTTCAGGCCCGGGGGTGGGCCTCGTCGTAGGCGCGCTTGATGCGCTCGGTGGTCACGTGGGTGTACGCCTGCGTGGTGGCGAGGTTCGCGTGGCCGAGCATTTCCTGCACGCTCCGCAAATCCGCCCCGGCGTCGAGCAGGTGCGTGGCGTAACTGTGCCGCAGCTTGTGCGGCGTGAGACTCGGGTCGAGCCCGCAGGCGCTGAGGTAGTTTTTTAACCGCAACTGAACCAAGCGCGGGTAGATGGCACTGCGCTTTATCTCCGAGGCGAAGAATACCGGCTCGTCGAGTGTGGGCGGCTTGGCCAAGCGCTCCCAGTACAGCCGGATCGCCTCGACGGCGGCGCGGCCGATCGGCACCTGCCGTTCCTTTTTCCCCTTGCCGTGCACGTTGACGACGAGTTCGTCCGGCTCGATTTCCCCGGCCAACATCCGGCAGATCTCGCCAATACGCAGGCCGCACGAGTAAATCGTCTCGAGGATCGCCCGATCGCGGAGGTACGACACGGGGCGGACTTTTTTCTTCGTCCCTTTTTTTGCGTCGCGCTCGGCCCCGTACTCCCGCAGCGGTGCGTCGAGCAGCGCGTTCATCTGCTCGAGGGTCAGGAATTGCGGCAGCCGCTTGGCCGGCTTGGGCAGGGAGACCCCCTTCACCGGCGACGACTCGACGAGCCCGCGCCGCATGAGAAACTTGTAAAACGAATTGATTGCGCTGACCCGCAGCCGGATCGCCGCCTGGCTCAGTTCCCGCCGGCCAAGCTGCCGGAGGAATAGCCGGAAATCGTTCCGCTCCAGTTCTCCCCAGCGCACCGGCGGTTCGTGGCCGTCGCGGTGCCATTGCATGAACTCGCCCAGCGCCTGCCGGTAGTTGCGCTGCGTGTACACCGAGGCGTCCTTTTCGTCCGACAGGAATCGGAAAAACTGTTCCGCCCAGTCCGACGGCGTCTCGCGAGTCTCGCTCAACTCCGGCACGCCACAAAGCCTATCGTCCCAAGCCACATTTTGGGAGGGCAATTTGCCGCTTGGCTCAATGGGGTTTAGGCTGCTAGATTCTCCTGTTGAAAGGGTAATTTTAATGGAAATCGCCAAATCATTTGTCACTGATGAGTCAGGAGCCGTCAAAGCGGTCATGATCGATGTCGATACTTATCGCCGGATTGAGAGCGTCCTGATGGATCGAAGCTTCGGCAAAGCCATGTCGGAAGTTGAAGACGACGAGGAAGTTGATTTGCCAACCGCTCAAGCGATTCTTCAAGCTTGATGGATACGGCCTACAAGAAGACGTTCCTCAAAGACCTTCAAAAACTGCCTCTGGAATTCAGATCGCGAATCCAGATATTCGCACTTAAAGTGGCTCCAACCGCCGATTCCCTGCCCGACCTTGGCCAAGTCGTCAAAATTACAGGCTATCCCGCTTACTTCCGAAAAAGATTCGGCAATTACCGGGTTGGGTTCAAGTTTGAGAACGGGAAGATCACCTTTTATCGGGTACTCCACCGCCGCGATATATACCGTTATTTTCTATAACAGTTTGTCTTGTGGGGAGACCCGGTTTTAACCTGCGATCGGCTGGCATCTCGCCGGTATTTTAGGAGGGTAATTTGCGGTGAAGCAGGGTAGCTTGCCGGCAAATGAGGGCGCGATGGACAGGTTGGCTGGTTGGGTTGGTGCTGATGGGCGGGGTTGGTGCTTGGGCTGCGGAGGAGGCCAAGCCGGCGGCGGAGCTGCCCGAGAAGTACATCCGCATGACGATGAACCCGGAGCGGCCGCGTGTGCCGCAGTCGCTAGATACGCCGATCCTCCGGTTCGTGCCGACGGACGAGCAGTTGGCCAAGGCCGGCGTGACGGTCGATCTCATCGGCGCGATCCACATCGGCGACAAGGCCTATTTCCAAAAACTCGACCGCAGTTTCAAAAAATACGATGCGCTGCTGTACGAGATGGTGGCGGAGAAGGATGAAGCCGGCGGCGCGCCGCGTCGCTGGAAGGATCGCGACCGGCCCTCGTCGAAGCTGGCCGATGTTGAGGCTCCTTCCGTTCCGGAAGATAAGGGGTTCGAGGCAGGCATGACGGTGATCGGCGGGATGCAGCTTGGGGCGAAGGATATGCTCGGGCTGTCGTTCCAGCTCGACGACATCGACTACGACGCGCCCAACATGGTGCACGCCGACATGTCGCCGGAGGAGTTCGCCCAGAAAATGAAGGAACGCGGCGAGTCGTTTTTCACGATGTTCATGCAGCTGTTCATGGAGGGGCTGGCGCAGCAGCGGGCGAACAAGCAGGGGGGCGCGAACGATTTCGCGCTGTTGTTCGCGTTTTTCTCCAGCAACCGCGAGCTGGCGCTGAAGCGGGTGATGGCGCAGCAGTTCGCCACGACGGATCTTTTTAACAATCTCGGCGGCGAGAAGGGGACGACCATCATCACCGAGCGCAATCTCATCGCACTGGACGTGCTGCGCGAGCAGTTGGCCAAGGGCAAAAAACGGATCGGGATATTTTACGGTGCCGGTCATCTCGCCGATTTCAGCCAGCGGCTCGTCAGCGATTTCGGCATGAAGTTCACCCGGGAAAAATGGGTCGAGGCGTGGGATCTCCGAGCCAAGACCAGGCGGCGCAGCCGCAATTAGCCTTTGACAGACGGGGTGGTGGGTGTTGCGATGCCCCCGGAGCGATACAAGCCATGTTAAAAAAAATCCATTGTCTATTGTTGTTGGCGGCTGCGTTTTTTTGTAGCCCGATCGCCGGTTGGGACTCTGCCCGGGCTGAGGAGAAAAACCGCGTTTTCGAGATTCGCACCTACTATGCGAACGAGGGCAAGCTCGACGCGTTGCTGGCCCGGTTTCGCGACCACACGGTGGCACTGTTCGAGAAGCACGGCATGACCAATGTCGGCTACTGGGTGCCAAGCGACAACAAGGAGAACAAGCTCGTTTATATGCTGGCATTCCCCAGTCGCGAGGCGCGGAACAAGGCGTTTAAGGCGTTTTTGGCCGACCCGGCCTGGCAAAAAGCCTTCAAGGCATCGACCAAGGACGGCCGCTTGGTGAAGAAAATCGTGAGCGACTTTCTCACCGGGACGGACTTCTCCAAAATCAAGTAGTCCCACCTGGCTTTTTTGAAGAAAGCCCGATCGGCCGCAGTCACTTTGTTTGCCGCTTGGCCAAGCGCTTGGCTTGCGCCCGGCTCCGGTGGGGCGTAGTTTCGACTCCCTTTGATAACCTGCCATGACACACAAATCGACATCAGACGACGGGACCTCCCGCAGGGATTTTCTCAAGACTTCCTCGAGCGCCGCTGTGGCCAGTGCCGCCACGCTGGGCTTGATTTCACGCGGCAGCGCCTACGGTCAAAACAGCGACACGATTCGCGTCGGGCTGGTTGGCTGCGGGGGCCGAGGCACGGGAGCGGCCAACCAGGCGCTCACGGCCGATGACAACGTCAAGCTGACCGCCGTGGCGGACGTGTTCCCGGAAAAGGTCGAGCGGGCCGTGACCGGCCTGAAGAAGCGGCATGAGAAAAAAGTGGATGTGCCGCACCAGTTCGTTGGACTGGATGCGTATCAAAAGCTGATCGACAGCGGGGTGGATCTGGTGATTCTCGCGACGCCGCCGGGCTTCCGGCCGGTGCAGTTCCGCGCCGTGGTCGAGGCCGGCAAGCATTGTTTCATTGAGAAACCGATGGCCACCGACGCGCCCGGCGTGCGATCCATCATGGAGTCGGTGAAGATTTCAAAGCAGAAAAACCTGGCGATTGTCGCCGGCTTTTGCTGGCGGTATGACCTTGAGCGGCGCGCCTTTTACGAGCGCGTTCTCGGCGGCGAGATCGGGGACGTGCGGTCGATTTACGCCACGTATCTCACCGGGCCAGTCAAGCCGATGCAGCCGGACACCGCTCGCAAGCCGGAGTGGAGTGACATCGAGTGGCAGGTGCGCAATTGGTACAACTTTGCCTGGCTCGGCGGCGACGGCCTCGTTGAGCAGGCCGTTCACAGTGTTGACAAGATCGCCTGGGTGATGCGGGACGAGCCGCCCTTGAGCTGCACCGCTGTCGGCGGTCGCGGCATCCCGAACCACAGCGGCAATATCTTCGACCACATCGAGGTCAACTACTTGTACCCAGATGGGGTGCGGGCCTTCATGGCTCAGCGTCAGCAGAGTCGTTGCCACAACGAGAACAGCGACTATCTGCTCGGCACAAAGGGACGTGCTGACATTGCGCGTGGCGTTTACGTTGAGAATGCCAAGGGCCGCTGGACCTACGAAGGCAAGCGCGAGAACATGTATCAGGTCGAGCACAACGAGTTGTTCGAGTCAATCCGCGCCGGCAACCCGATCAACAACGGCGACCGCATGGCCCTCAGCACCATGATGGCGGTCATGGGCCGCACCGCCGCGTACACCGGCAAGCAGATCACCTACGAACAGGCGCTCAACGCCAAGGAAGACCGCTTCCCGAAAGAGATGAATTGGGAAACCGGCAAGCACACCCCGCCGCCGTTGGCCAAGCCGGGCATCACGCCGTTTGTTTAAAGCGATGAGCGAGACAACCATCAACCGCCGCGACTTCGGGAAAGCCGGCGGCTTGGCTTTGGCCGCCACAGCGCTGCCGGCGCTTGGCCAGTCGGCCGACGACAAGCCGCGCCTCAAGTCACGCATTCTCAAGTCGATCAAGTTCGGCATGTTCAACGAGAGAATCTCCATCGCCGAAAAGTTCAATCTGCTTAAGGAGATCGGTTACGACGGGGTGGAACTCAACAGCCCGGGCGGCGTCGACAAAAAGGAAGCCCTGGCCGCCAGTCGCGAAACCGGCCTCCCGATACACGGCGTTGTCGATTCGATCCACTGGGGCACACGGCTCTCCTCGCCGGATCCCAAGACGCGCCGGAAGGGGCTCGATGGCCTTTGGACGGCTATCAGCGACACTCATTTGGTTGGCGGTTCGGCGGTGTTGCTGGTGCCGGGCGACGTACGCAATGCGGAGAATGAGAATCACCAGCAAGTTTGGGATCGCTCGATCGAGCAGATTCACTGGGCGCTGTCATTGGCCGCAAAACTGGGCATCCACATTTTGATCGAGAATGTCTGGAACGGTTTCCTGTACGACCCGAAAGGCGACAACAACCAATCCGCCGATCTATTGGCCAAGTACCTGGACGAGATCAACAGCCCTTGGGTGGGAAGTTATTTTGATATTGGCAACCATCAGCGTTTTGGCAAACCGGCTGAGTGGATTCGCACGCTTGGCAAACGAATTGTGAAGCTGGACGTTAAGGACTGGGGCAAGTCGAACGGTTTCTGCAAGATTGGCGACGGCGACGTCGACTGGCCGGATGTCCGTAATGCGCTTGGCGAGATCGGTTTCACCGGTTGGTCCACCGCCGAGGTGAGCGGTGGCAATCGCGACCGAATCAAGGAGATTCACGACCGAATGGACAAGCATCTCCTTGGAATAGCTGAACCACATTACAAACGCATTTGAAATAAAAAACGGGCTCGTATGAGCCCGTTTTTGTTTTGTTTCATGGAAATGGATTATCCCTTCGCTGCCATCTGGGCACCCTCTGCGGCGATGGCCAAGCATTCGCGAATGTCACCCAGTAGCTTGGGATGATCATTCGGTGATTCCTCGTACTCGAGGCTCAGCGCACCGTCAGCAGGAAATTTCACTTTCTTCAACGCCTTGAAAACGCCCGCAACATCGAGGTGGCCCTTGCCGATGATTACGCCGTGCGTCCGCTTTTTCTGCTCGGCAAAATCCTTTAGGTGAATCCCATACAGGCGACTGCCGAGTTTGTGGATGACCTCGACCGGGTCTTCGCCCGAGCGGATGTAGTGACCCAGGTCTGCACAAAACCCTATGCGTTTGTCGTGCCCCTTGACCGCCTTGAGACCGTCCTCAATCTTGTCGTATAGCGCTCCCGGCCCGTGGTTGTGAATGGCGATGCGAATGTCGTACTTCGCGACGAGCTTGTCGAGGCTGTCGAACGAGTCCGGCGAGGGGTTCGCCGAAATGTTTTTGATGCCTGCCATCTTCGCGAACTGAAAGGTTGCCTCGTTTTTCGTGTGGTCGGACCCGAAGCCATTGACCCCGTGGGCATTGATGGTCATGTCGTACTTGGCCAGTTTTTTGTTCATCTCCCCAATCTTGATCTTGTCCTTGGTGATGGGGAAATGGGCGCCGAAAAACTCGATAAAGTGTAGGCCAAGCTTGTTGGTTTGCTCCATCGCACCATCCACGCCAAATCCGCGAAGGGAAAAGCTCTGGATGCCCATCGGGAAGCCACCGTATTTTTTCATGGCAGCTTTTTTGCCCTTGGCTGCGAGGATTTGCGGAACATCAAACCAAGTGGCGCCGGCCGCAGCGGCCGTGGTCAGGGTGGTGTTGATGAAACGTCGTCGAGTGATGTGTCGTGTATTCATAAGCATCAAAGGGGTCTGTGATTTTTATACCACCAAAGTTTTCTGTCGATATATTTTTGGTTTTTAAATTCATAGTGCAGATCCACGTAGGTGATGTTGCTGCCGCCCTTGCTCTTTTCATCGGCACGATTCTTTTTTCCAGAGTTGTGTCGGGCATACAGTTCGTTGGGTGGATTTGCCGAGGCGCTCGGCTGGTGTGGACCGCTGGCGTTGTAGACGCGTTCATGATCCCAATGGGGGACGACCATGTAGGTGGCACATCCAAAAAAGAATATTTTATCCTGATCGGTTACCTGACTGATTTTTTTGTACCGCTGATCAGACGGGCCGATCATTTGCTCGTTTGCCCCGTATGAGAAGACGATTTCCCTGTTTCTGTCGCCCACCTTGATCCTTCGAGTTCTCAACTTGATCATATTAAAGGGACTCTCCACATCGGCGGGGTCAGAGAAAAGATCCATGGTGCTCATGTAGCCGGCGTCATGCATGCTGGTTAGCCATTTCGCATGATTCTGTACGCTGTGGGGTGTGGTTGAAACAGGGAACCTGTCATCATAATCCTCCGCGTACATCGCGGTGGAGAGACCAAGTTGCTTTTGGTTGCTCATGCAAACGGCCTGTCGCGCCTTACCCTTTGAGCGGGTCAAAGCCGGGAGCAGCAAGCTGGCAAGAATGGCGATGATGGCGATCACCACCAGCAATTCGATGAGGGTGAATCCTTCGGGTGACTTTTTCACGTTTTGCTTTAGGCGATGATGTCGTGTGCCACATTGCCGTGGACATCCGTTAAACGGAAGTCTCGTCCACTCCATCGGTAGGTTAGTTTCTCATGGTCGATGCCCATGAGATGCAAAATCGTGGCGTGAAAATCATGCACATGCATTCGGTTTTCCTGCGCGTGCATGCCGAACTCATCGCTCGTTCCGTAGGTCATGCCGCCCCGGACGCCGCCACCGGCAAGCAACATCGAGAACGCTGTGCTGTGGTGGTCTCGCCCTACGTTCTTTTTGTCTTTTTGCTGTGCGTATGGGGTGCGGCCAAATTCACCGCCCCAGATGACCAGCGTGTCCTCGAGCAGGCCTCGCTCCTTTAGATCTGAAATGAGAGCGGCAGTGGCCTTATCGCTGTCTTCGCAAAGCTTGGTGTGGCCGGAGTTGTGGCTTTTATGCGTGTCCCACGGTTGGTTGCCGTTGTTGACGTAATATACGCCGATGTAGCGGACGCCGCTCTCGACCAGCCGGCGGGCGAGCAGGCAGGAGTTGGCAAAAGGGGTGCGGCCATACTTGTCTCGGGTGGCGGCGCTTTCCTTCTCGACGTCGAACGTGTCCATCGCCTCGAACTGCATGCGGTAGGCGGTCTCCATCGCTTTGATTTGCGCGTTTAATTCGAGGTCGTTGTTTCGCTTGGCCAAGTGCAGTTGGTTGAGCTGGTTAAGCAGGTCAAGTTGCTGGCGCTGCTCACGGTTTGTGAGGCTGGTGTTGCGGACGTTGGCGACCAGTTTGTCGACTTTCATGTCGGCGGTAATGACACTCGCAGCTTGGTGCTGGGCTGGGAGAAAGCTGTTGCTCCAGAGCGCGGGGCCGACGACGATCTTGTTCGTGGGGCGCAGCACGACATAGCCCGGCAGGTTGTCATTCAATGAACCGAGGCCGTACTGCAGCCAGGACCCGATCGAGGGCCGGATCGGTTGCACGTTGCCGGTATGCATCTGCAGCAGGGCCGGTTCGTGGTTGGGGATGTCCGTGTACATCGAGCGGATCACGCAGCACTCATCGATGATTTGGCTGATGTGCGGCAGCGATTCGCTGACCTCGATTCTGCTTTGCCCGTGTGGCCTGAACTCGAACGGCGACGGCATGAAGCCGGACGAGTTTGGCTTCTTGTAAATCTTGCCGGTCGGCTGGGTGTTTTCGTGTTTCTTCAGCGCCGGCTTGGGGTCAAACGTGTCGACATGCGACGGGCCACCGTTCATGAACAGGAAGATCACCCGCTTGGCCCGGGGCGCGAAGTGCGGGCCAAGCGACCCTGCGGCACGTGCCTGTTCCTGGCCAAGCATCCCGGCCAAGCCAAGCGCGCCAAAACCGGCCGTGCAGCGGCGAAGCATTTCGCGCCGGTTGATCTCGGTTGAAAATGGGGCGTTCATTAATCGATGAAGCTCATCTCGTTGGCGGCTAACAAGGCGTGCGAATATTGCTCCCAGCGGGTAAGCCGACTCTCAGCGGGCAGTTGGAGAAAGCCAAGCGCCAAGTTCAGTTCGGCCGCGCTGGGCTTGCGGTTGTAAAGGATGTCGTAGATGGATTGCACCTGCTCGGCGCTAGCGTCCGGGTTGTCGCCCGTGACGCGCTTGGCCAAGCGCTTGGCTTGCTCGACCATAAAGCGGCTGTTCATCACGAATAACTTTTGCAGCGCAGTCGTAGTTGCGGAGCGCTTGGCTGCATGGACGTTGGGATCCGGATAGTCGAACTGCATCAACATGTCGTTCAGTTTCTTTCGACTGACGCGGGCGTAGACCGTTCGGCGAACGTTCTTTTTGTCGGTCAACTCGAGTGACTTTCCGCCGGTTCGCTCGAGGTTGTCGCCTGCGGCAAGGATCGAGTCGCGCCATTGCTCGATGCTCAATCGCCGCCTGTTCATCCGCCACAGGTGAGTGTTGCCTGGGTCGATGGCCCGATTGGCTTCCGATTCGTCGGAACATTGGCGGTAGGTTGAGGAGAGGACCATCTCGCGGATGAGCCGTTTCATCGACCAGCCGTTTTCCATAAACCGAACGGCGAGATCGTCCAGGAGGGCGGGGTGGCTTGGCTTGGCGCCGAGCAGACCGAAGTTGCTTGGTGTGGTGACGAGGCCGCGCCCGAAGAACATCGACCAGACTCGATTGACGACCACGCGAGCGGTGAGGGGGTTGTCGGGCGAGACGATTGACTCGGCCAATTCCAGCCGGCCTGTGCCTTGGGTGAATGGCTTGGGCTCGCCTTCCGACAGGACGCGAAGAAAGCGGCGTGGCACGACGTCGCCCTTTGTCTCGGGGTTCCCCCGAAGGAACACGTGCAGGTTTTGCGGTTTCTTGTCGTGCACCATGTGAATGGTATCGATGCGTTTCTTCGCCGCCTCAGTGCCCTTCTTGATTTCGCTGCCGTCAGCCATGCGGTCGACGAGGTCGGTGCTCGCGAAGATTCCAGCTAGCGCGTAGTAGTCTTTTTGCGTGAAGGCGTCGTATTTGTGATCGTGGCATTGGGCGCAGGCTACGGTCAGGCCCAACAGCGAGCGGGTGAGCGTGTCGACCTGCTCTGCCCATTCCTCGGCCTTCACATCAAGTCGACCACGATTGTAATATTTATGGCCAAGCCCGATGTAGCCCAGCGCTGGCAGGTCTCCATCCGGTGTGTCCTTGATCAGATCCGCCGCGAGTTGTTTGCGGATGAAATCGTCGTAGGGAATGTCGTTGTTGAAGGCATCGATCACCCACTCGCGATAACGATAAGCATTCGGATAAAAGAACGCCGTATTGGCACCGACCTGATGCGCCTGGTCCTCGGCGTAGCGGACGTTGTTCAGCCACATGCTAGCCAGGCGTTCGCCAAACGCGCGGCGCTGCATGAGATCCTCAACCAGTCGTTCATAGGCATCACCGGTTTCATCGCTGAGAAACGCAGCCATCTCGGCCGGAGTGGGGGGCAGGCCGGTCAGGTCAAGATATAGCCGTCTAGCAAGTATGCGTTTGGTGGTCTCGGGGGAGGGGGTGAGTTCTTCCGAATCCAGTCTGGCCAGAATGAAATGGTCGATGCGTTGGCTTGGCCAAGCGCTGTTTGAAACTGAGGGGAGTTCGTTTTTTTGAGGTGCCTGATAGGCCCACCATTTGCGGGCCTTTTCCCAGTCGATTGGAGCAGTTTTTTCACCATCGGCTGCTGCAGCGCTTGGCCAAGTGACAACAAGCCAGGCGGCCAGCCAAGCCAAGCGGCCAAGGCCAAGCAGAACCCCGGATATTTTCCAGACCAAAACCATTCCCAAAGCGTTGGCGAAGAGTATGAATCTTGCAAAGTGGTTACAATACAAAAGGTCGCTGATCTTGATGATTGACCGCCAGTACTTTTGGGCTTTCTCTCTTGGCGAATTCTTATGAGAAAATTCAACTTATTTTTGGTGTTGTTCGTATGTGTCTTGTCAGTTTCGGCCGCCAAACGGCCCAACGTGGTGTTGGTGATTACCGATGACCAGGGCTATGGCGATTTGTCGTGTCATGGGAATCCGATCCTGAAAACGCCGCATCTGGATCAATTACATTCGGAGAGCGTGCGGCTCACTGATTACCACGTGGCCCCGACCTGTTCGCCGACGCGGGCGGCGTTGATCACCGGTCACTGGACCAACCGCACGGGCG
>JACKQG010000553.1_pt2 | contig 48088 bp, 43 predicted proteins | sample 8237621 | NCBI WGS metagenome assembly JACKQG01 (sample SAMN15677084, study PRJNA649215) | marine metagenome | biome: marine; feature: Black Sea; material: saline water; isolation source: suspended particulate matter (SPM) from the Black Sea western gyre | collected 2013-06-09/2013-06-10 | depth... | reverse complement strand
TTTAAAATAGAGCAGCTGAAAACGTCCAGTAATTAAGAAATTAAACTAGGCTGCTTATTTAGAAAGAGTTCGACTCACTGCATCCTTCCAACCTAGTAGTTTTCCTTCTCTTTTCACATCAGACATTTTTGAACTAAATTGTTTTTCAGTTTTCCATGATTCTGCAAACTCTTCAGTAGAAGGATAAAAACCTATCTGCATTCCAGCAAAATAAGCCGCTCCCAATGCAGTAGTTTCTAAATTTTTTGGACGCTCAACCGGTAAATTTATTAAATCTGCAAGCATCTGCATAGTCCAATTTGAAGCCGACATACCACCATCCACTCTAATAGTACTTAACATATCATGTCCCAAGTCATTAGAAATTGCATTCAAAAGGTCACAGGTTTGATAGCACACAGACTCTAGCGCGGCTTTTGTTATTTCTGCAGGCCCTGTATTTCTTGTAAGGCCGAATAAAGCACCCCGGCAATCTGAGTCCCAATATGGCGCACCAAGACCGACAAATGCAGGCACTAAAAAAACATCTTCTCCTGGATCAGCATTCATAGCGAGAGTATCTGATTGATCAGCTGCATCTATAAACTCAAGCTTATCACGGAGCCACTGGATGGCTGCTCCGGCAACAAAAATTGACCCCTCGAGAGCGTAGCATGGCTTATTGTTAATTTGATATGCAATTGTTGTTAATAATTTATTATTTGACTGAACTGGAACCACTCCAGTATTTATTAGAACAAAACAACCAGTCCCATAAGTAGACTTAACCATACCTGGCTTAAAGCAGGCTTGTCCAACCAAGGCCGAGGGTTGATCGCCAATGAGGCTGCAGATAGGAATTGAAGAGCCAAAAAAAGACTTATCGGTATCACCAAAATTGGAAGCGCTATCACAAACCTTTGGTAGCATTGATTTAGGGATATTAAAAAGTCTTAATAAGTCATCATCCCACCGGCTTTCGTGGATATTGTACAAAAGAGTTCTAGATGCATTTGTAGCATCCGTTGAATGGACTTTTTTATTACTTAAGCGCCATAGTAAAAAACTGTCTATTGTTCCAAAAAGTAACTTGCCAGAATTAGCCTTATTTCTTGCATCATCGACATTGTCAAGAATCCAAGAGATTTTGGTTGCGCAAAAGTATGGGTCAAGTACAAGTCCAGTTTTTTTGGTAACACTTTCTTCATGTCCAAGCTCTCGAAGATTTTGACACTCATCAGAGGTCCTCCTGTCTTGCCAAACAATTGCTTTATATACAGGCACTCCACTTTCCTTATCCCAAACAACAGTAGTTTCACGTTGATTTGTAATTCCTATTGAAGCAATTTGGCTAGAATTAATTTTTGCATTATTAATTGCAATATTGCAGCTATCAAGAACTGAAGACCAAATTTCTTCTGGATCATGCTCTACCCAGCCTGAATTTGGAAAAAACTGAGTAAACTCTTTTTGGCCAATTGATATAATTTGATAATTTGAATCAAATAATATAGCCCTTGATGAAGTAGTTCCTTGATCAATTGACAGAATATATTTGTCTTGCTTGGACATAATTAAAAACCCCTATTTCCAAATAATGGAACTTAGTTCTACTATTGTAAACTTATTCAAAATAGTATACATTATCTGCTAAAATTAAATCAGTAAATGAGCTGTTCATCATATACAACAGTTGATTCAATAAACAAACATTTTAAAATTACTAGTAAATTATGGCAGCAGAAAAACGAGGTGATGGAACAGTTGGTAAGGCATTAGATGTTCTCAATGAAGTTGCAGAAATTGGCTCACCAGTTCGATTTTCAAGCCTTTTAAAGACCAGCAAGTATCCTAAGGCAACTCTATATAGACTTCTCCAAACTCTCCTGAATCAAGATATGCTGAGCTACAATGATGAGGAGCAAACCTATAAGCTAGGACTCAAGTTAGTTCGCATGGCTCATGCAGCTTGGCTTCAAAGCTCGCTCGCTCCTATTGCCCTTCCGTTTATAGATGAACTGTCTGATAAAGTTGGTGAAACTGTTCACTTGGCTCAGCTTGATAATGGCCAAGTATTATATGTTGACAAAAGAAACCCTAGCTCACCAATTGAAATGTATTCTCAAGCCGGCAAAGTTGGGCCTGCATACTGCACTGGAGTTGGTAAGGCAATGATGGCTTTTTTAGATGAAGAATCTCTAAGTAGAGTAATTTCTAAACAAGCATTCTTTAAGTATACTGACTTTACAATTACCTCTGAAAAAGCGCTTCGCAAAGAACTAACTACAATAAAAAAGCAAGGAATAGCCTTTGATAAGCAGGAGCATGAAGTAAAAATTATTTGCATCTCATCTCCAATTTTGTCAGCAAAAGGTAGAGTGATTGGAGGTTTATCGATCACTAGCTCAATTGATATACACAGCTTAGAGAGCCTTCAAGAATTCAAGCCTCAATTACTTAAGACCTCAGAACTAATTGGGAAAGAAGCTGGTGCATGGAATTTTCCTGAACAAAATAACTAATATAAGGACACCTTTGATATGGCATCATTAAAGATATCTAATGCGACTAAGAAATACGATCAAGTGGAAGTTATTCATGGAATTGATTTAGAAATCGAGGATGGTGAATTTTGTGTTTTTGTTGGGCCATCAGGTTGCGGAAAATCAACCCTACTGAGAATGATCTCTGGCCTTGAGGAAGTAACTACTGGTGAGATTCATATTGGTGATAAAAATGTCACTACCATGCATCCAGCGGACAGGGGCATTGCAATGGTTTTTCAATCTTACGCTTTATATCCGCATATGACGGTTAGAGAAAATATGGGCTTTGGCCTTAAAATGACAAAAGTTCCTACTGATGAAATTAACAAGAAAGTTAATGATGCTGCGAGTATTTTGCACCTTGAAGATTACATGGATAGAAAGCCTAAAACCTTGTCAGGTGGACAGAGACAAAGAGTTGCCATTGGAAGGTCAATTGTAAGGGGTCCAGAAGTATTTTTATTTGATGAGCCTTTATCAAATCTTGATGCGGAACTTAGGGTTGAAATGCGCGTTGAAATCTCTCGTCTTCATCGTGAACTAGGTACAACTATCATTTATGTTACCCATGACCAAGTAGAGGCAATGACACTCGCTGATAAAATAGTCGTTCTAAAAGAGGGTTTAATTCAGCAAGTAGGCAAACCATTAGAGTTATATGAAGATCCGCAAAATATTTTTGTTGCAGGCTTTATTGGCTCACCAACAATCAATTTTTTAAAGGGAAGTATTGTTGATTCAAAGCTAGCAATACCCAATCTTAAGTCCTCAAAAATCAAAGTAAGTAAAGCAATTGCCTCATCTAAGTCAGAGTTAATTGTAGGACTAAGGCCTCAGCATTTAAAGCTCACTAAGTCAGGAGATCTCGAAGTAGAATTCACTGAAGCTCTCGGAGACATTTCGTATGTTTACTTAAAAACCTTGAGTGGTGAAAGAGTGGTTGTAGAGTCAAGAGAGGAAAAACTGCCCTTAACAGGATCAAAAGTTGGAATAGAAGCGAACACAACTTCAGCCCTATTTTTTGACCCTAAAACCGAACTTCGAGTCAAATAACCTTTTGTTAAAGAGGTTCCCAGAAAACCCCAGAAGGAGGAAGACTAACTGAACTGAGATTCGTTTCTTTTTCACTGTAGTTAAACCAAAATCGATGTTTATGTGTTTCACGAACTCTAACGCAATCAGGCAGATCCATTGTAGAAATATTTTGAGATAAACAGGCATCCCTAAATATTCTTGTTAACGCCTCCTGATTACCCCAACCCGTTAAATATAGTCTATTTTTTTGTCCAATGACTGCTGGACGGCCATCCTCACATTCCTCAATAACATTATCACAATCTACTAAAGTTTCCATCCAGCGATTAAAACTACCTCCAGCTTTAATTGAAATACTGGCATTTGGCCTCAAAGACTCAACACTAGCAACAGTACCAACAACGCCAGGAACTTCTGGTGGTAAATCTTTTGGAATAGCCATATCTAATGTTTTTGAGCCAGATCTTGGACCTGAAATTAAAATGCCTTCAAAGGATTGAATTGCCGCCTTAAGATCTGTATCAAAATGCATTAGTCCAGGAGCAAGTACAATTTTATATCCAGTCAAATCTTTTTGATTTGGAGGGAGTATATCAACTGATAAACCAAGGCTTCGAAGAGCCTTATAGTATTCATAAACTAATTCAAAGTAACTAAAGTCTTTACCTTGAGGTTGAATTTCCCATGCCCAACAGCTTTCATAATCAAAAATTATAGCAACCTTTGATTGAACTTGCTGAATGCCATCAAATTCTTTTAACTCAGAATTAACTTGCGAGGCTTGAGTTAAACCGGGCGCACTTTCACCATCTGGCCTTTGCAGGCCGGCATGCATTTGTTCCTGAGCAAAAGGAGCCTGTCTCCAGCGAAAATAACTTACCACTTCTGCGCCATGAGCAATAGCCTCCCAAGACCAAAGCCTAACCGCTCCGGGAGCAGGTTCAGGGTTGTAAGGAGCCCAATTCACGGGTCCCGGTTGCTGCTCCATTACCCACCAACGGCCGCGTCCAACAGTTCTGTATAAATCATGATGAAATGCCTGGAAGTCGGGATCTCCAAAACGCATAAATTTAAGTTTAAAGTCTTCATTTTGAGTTGATCGATCTTCTAAAAATCCCAAAGGATAACTATCCCAACTAGCAATATCCAAGTCATTTCCTACTTCATAATGATCAAAATCCGTAATTTTTCCCATATAGTTATGAATTAGTGGCATTTTTGTATGTTCGCGCATTATTAAAACTTGGGCGCGGTTAAACTTCACTACCTGATCAGAACTAAACCTTCTGAAGTCTAATTCGTGAATAGGATTTGCATCTGTAATAGTTAAATTTGGTAAATCAATTTGCTCAAAACTATTGTATTCCATTGACCAGAAAACATTACTCCAAGCCTCATTAAGACTCTCAATCGTCTTATATTTGTCAGACAGCCAGAGCTTAAATGAGCTTTGTGATGAATTACTAAAAGACAAGGTAGTGTCGTGACAGCCATATTCATTATCTAGTTGCCATGCTTTAATATAAGGATTTTTTCCATACCGCTTTGCAACAAACCTTGTAATCCTTGATGACTCCTGGAGATAGCCTTGATGAGAGAAACAGTAGTGTCTTCTTGAGCCAAATTTACGAGAACGTCCATCAGAATCAACAAGTAGCATATCCGGCCATTTATCTACAACCCACCTTGGAGGAGCAGCAGTTGGAGTGCTCATAACCACATTCAATCCAGCATTTCCTAATACTTCAATAGCTCGGTCAAGCCATTTAAAATTTTGAGCACCCTCTTCAGGCTCTAATCGGCTCCAGGCAAATTCACCTATTCGAACCCAAGTTAAGCCTGACTCTATCATATCCTTAGCATCTTTTTCCCATTGAGTCTCTGACCAATGTTCTGGGTAATAGCAACTTCCTAGTTTTGGAATCATAATCTCCTCACGCTATAACTTGATATTCAGCTAAACCAGTTATCTCTGATTGAAAATAAAATACTTTACCAGCTAAAGGCTCAGCTTTTAAATTTTCACTATTTAAGTTCTGATAGGCCGAAGTAGTATAAATAGTATTTAATGAATCACCGCCAAAAGCAGGGCAAGTAACTTGAGAAACTGGAAAGTTAACTACTTGATCTAATTGACCGTTAGAACTATATCTTGCTAGTCTAGAGGCGCCATACTGAGCATTCCATAGAAATCCCTCACTATCACACACCGAGCCATCAGGACGAAGACCTTGAGACTCAAGATCAACAAAAATAACTGGTTCGTGAGTGGGCCATCCACTAGATTCATCTAATTTCTGCTTCCAAATTTTCTGTTTACGTGTATCTGCAAAATATCCAAACTTTTTATCTGGGGAAAAGCAAATGCTATTAGGGATTGTAATATTTTGGTGTAAATGTCTTAGCTCACCTTTATAGAAGCGATAAATAGAACCAGCATCTGCTTCCGCATTAAGCCCCATTGTACTGATCCAAAAACCGCCCCATGGATCAGCGCGCCCATCATTTGATCGAGTATGAACCATGTCAGCCTCTAAATCAACGATCACCTCTCTTTCATTAGTTGCTAAGGTAAGTTTAGTTAATGAGGATGCAGTCGCAACCATTAAGTGCTCCTCATCAATCCATCCTGCAGCTGAAACTGGCTCAGAAAATACCCAAGTTTTAAGTTTAGAGTTATTCCAGTTATGCATCTTAAAGGAATTTATATCAAACCAGAATAGAGACTTTAGTTTTGGATGCCATAATGGGCCTTCACCCAAATCAGAAGAATCTAAGGGAAGATAGTCACTTATCATTTTTGCGATTCATCATAAGCCAAAACAATTGATTCAGCTTTTTTAGAGACTATTTCAGATGATTCGCCAGCCTTATATAGCCCTGACCCTATTCCAAAACCAGTAGCACCGGCTTTAATCCAAGATGCAAAGTTTTTTGGACCAACACCGCCAACCATAAAAAGTGGTATATCTTCTGGCAAAACAGCCTTTAATGCGATTAAATTGTCTTCTCCAATAAGAGAGGCTGGGAAAAACTTTAAACCATCAGCTCCACAATGTATCGCAGAGAAACACTCTGTTGGAGTTATGACTCCTGGATAGCTCAATATATTTGCCTCTTTAGTTGCTTTAACAACACCGGAATTAAAATTAGGCGAAACAATAAAATTAACACCAATTGTAGCAAGAACTTCAACCTGCTTTATATCTGTTACTGTTCCAGCGCCAAATTGAATTGATCCTTCAAATTCATCACGAAGCAGCTCAATGCTTTCAAAAGCATTAGGTGAATTAAGAGGCACTTCGACTTGGCTTATTCCGGCTTTAACAATAACATGAGCTATATCAAGAACCTCTTTTGGTTTAACACCTCGTAATATAGCAATTATATTTCTATTCATATTCTTACTCTTATTCAGAGTGCAGCTCCATATAAGCAGAGGTCAGTCCTGATAATGTTGCAGCCTCAAGGCTGAAAGCATGACTCTCACCACCAAGTATTTTTAATCCTTTTTGATAATTATTAGTTAGAAGCTCTGAGCCAATAAGGATTACTTTTTTGTCTTTCCAGTAACTTATTGCTCCGTTGAGCTCAACTCCTAATAGCAATCCAGAGAGAGTTGCTCTTGCAGAGTTAGAATCTAAATCATTAACTATTGATTCAGATCGTAATGAAAAAAGATCCGAAGCAATTAGACCTGGGTTGTCAAAACCCTTAATAACTCCGCTATCAAAACTAACTTGATCCCACCCTTCTGACTCAATTGAGTGCTTAATTAAAGTGTTATTAGAAATTACGCCAAAAAGCTCACCCGTCATAAAAGTTCTAAATTTTTCTATTTGACCTGCCCTTACATTTACCCATTTTGTATGCGTACCAGGAAGGCAAACGATACCATCAAAGCTTGGATTTTCTTTAATAAATCCAGCAATTTGAGTTTCCTCGCCCCTCATAATATCTGCAGGCTTATGCTGCATTACTCCCGGAACTAGGTTAACTTGTATCCGTGGATCCTTAGTACTGGCAACTGTAAGTTGAGTTTTATCGATAGGAACGCATGGTGTTTTTAAATATGGTGTTTCAACCCACCCTTGACGAGCACCAACCATTCCACAAGCCATAATAGGTGTTATTTTTTTATTATCTAACCAGTTTTCAATAAGGCGCAATAATACTGGCTCGAACTCATTCTGCTGGAGATCTTTCATGCCTTCATTCGATTCACTGTAAGCAAGAACTTCGCCTTTTTTGTCAATAGCCCAAGCGCGCATATGGGTTGTTCCCCAATCTGCAGCAATCCATTTAGCTTTAATATCTCTCATTATTATTTTATCCTGTAACTACTACGCCACCATCTATCACTAAAGCTTGGCCAGTCATCATTCGTGATGCATTTGAAGCTAAAAATAAAGTGGAGTCAATTAAATCATTAGGCAATAAGTGTTCCTTAATGCATTGTTTATCCATGTGAATTGCTAAATCTTTTTCATTTGCCCAAAGCTTTAGCTGTCTTTCAGTTAAAACCCAACCTGGGATTAATGTGTTCACTCTAATACCATCAACACCAAGTTCTCTCGCTAAACTTCTTGTTAGGCCTGTAATACCAGCTTTAGAAGTAACATAAGCAGGCAAGCCAGCATTGCCCATCATGTAAGAGTTTGATGAAAAATTAATAATACTGCCGCCACCTTGAGTTCTCATAAAAGGCGCCACAGCCTGTGCTGTAAAGAAATGAGGCCTTAGATTAATATTAATTGACTGATCCCATTCTTCTGTTGTCATAGCATCAAGGGTATGGCGTGTGTCATTAGCGGCATTATTTATAAGCACATTAATCCCACCATTAGCCTTACTCGCATCTGAAATTGCAGACTTTAGAGCACCAATATCAGTAATATCACATTTAATAAATAAGGGATTATATTTATATTTTGAGGAAATTTCATCTAGAAATTCATCACAATCTGATCTCTGTACAAAAGCAACTTTAGCGCCTTGAGCTAAAAAGCCTTCTGTCAATGAAGCTCCTATTCCTGAGCCACCTCCAGTTATAAAAACTGAAGCATCCTCTAAATCTTTAAAAATTGCGTAATTATTCATTAATGAGATTCTCGTGTTGGAAGGCGAGTGTCTTTGCCTACTAGGAAGTCTAAGTCTGCACCTTTGTCAGCTTGCATGACATGATCAATATAAAGTTTTGCGTATCCACGGGTGTAATTTACTTTTGGCTCTTTCCTTGCCTTAAGACGTTTATCAATTTCAGACTCTGCAACTAAAAGCTCAAGTACTCCATTAAAAGCATCAAGCCGAATAAGGTCACCAGTCTCAACTATTGAAATAGGGCCACCTACATTTGCCTCAGGAGACACATGAAGCACTATAGTTCCAAAGGCAGTGCCTGACATTCGAGCATCTGAAATACGTATCATATCTCGAACACCCTGCTCAATTAATACCTTTGGTATGGGCATATTACCAACCTCAGGCATTCCTGGATAGCCCTTTGGCCCACACCCCTTTAAAACTAGAATAGAATCTTTTGTTACTGCAAGGTCAGGTCTATCAATATTAGCCTTTAGATCTTCAATGTCTTCAAATACATAAGCCAAACCTTCGTGCTTTAACAATTCTTCTGTTGCAGCAGCAGGCTTAATAATTGCTCCATTTGGAGCTAAATTCCCTTTCAAGACTTTTAAACCTGCAGCAGGCTTCAGTGGGTTATTTATTGGCCGAATAACGTCCTCATTGAATGTTTCAGCGCCTTTAAAGTAATTAGTTATGTCTTTATTTAAAATCGTATTTGCAGGTTTTATATGATTCTTAATTTGTTCCAATACTGCAGGAACTCCACCAGCATAACAAAAATCTTCCATTAGGTACTTACCTGAAGGCATACAATTAACAAGAAGCGGTATATCTGCCGCTTTCTCAAAGTCCTCCAAAGTAAGTTCAATTTCAGCTCTTCCGGCTAAAGCCAACAAGTGAATTACTGAATTAGTTGAACCGCCAACTGCGCTGTTCAATGTAATCGCATTTTGAAAGCTCTCTTTTGTTAAAACTTTTGATAAGTTCAAACCCTCTTCAACCATCTCTACGATGCGCTTTCCTGTCATATGCGCAAGAGCCATTCTCCTTGCATCAACGGCTGGAATAGCCGCATTCGTTGGTAAACTTAAGCCCATCCCTTCAACCAAGCTTGCCATTGTGGATGCAGTCCCCATTGTCATGCAAACCCCCGATGAGCGGCTCATTCCTGTCTCAGCAGACATAAAATCTTGCAAAGACATATCACCCGCTCTAACGTCTTCAGAAAAGCGCCAAACATCAGTTCCAGAACCAATATCTTGGCCTTTATATTTACCATTAAGCATTGGGCCAGAAGAAACAACAATTGTCGGCAAATCGACACTTGCTGCCCCCATTAATTGTCCTGGGGTAGTTTTATCACAGCCACCGAGTAAAACAACGCCATCAATTCCATAAGCACGAATACTTTCCTCCACATCCATAGATAAAAGGTTTCGAAAAAGCATTGCGGTTGGTTTCATTTGGGTCTCACCTAATGACATTACAGGGAACTCAAGTGGCAATCCTCCTGCCTCCCAAACACCTCTCTTAACGCCTTCAGCTAAAGTTCTTAAACCTGCATTACACGGGGTTAACTCAGACCAAGTATTGCATATACCAATTATTGGGCGCCCATCAAAAACATGGTCTGGGAAGCCTTGGCTTTTCATCCAGCTGCGATGAATAAAACCATCTTTATCCATTTTTCCATACCAATTCGATGATCGACGCTTATTAGCTTTATTCATGCAGCCTTATCCCCTTCTATTACCATCATGCTAGCTGGAAAAGCTTTAGGTAACTGCAGTCCATGGTTCATTAAAAATTGCCCACTAAGCTTCAAAGTTTTTTGCAAAAGACCACCATTTGATTTACCAAGAGAGTTGATATGATTTTTGTTGTATAACGAGACATTATACATTGCCATTGAGTCGAGCCCAGATAGGACCAATGGGACTGGTGAGCTAAATTCGGACATTGCATTTTGGCCAGCGAAAACAACAAAGTGATTCTCGCTTGAATTAATTTGAATTTCAGCGGTTATGCTTTTATCGACACAAGGTAATCGTAAAATATTTGCATCTTTCATCCACTCACGATTCTCCTTCCACCAGTTAGTAACGGCTTTTAGTAGTGCTTTATCTGAAAGTGACAGTTCACGAGGATCCATCTCAAATCCCATATGCCTTTGAGCTGCCACCCACGCTCTGAATGCTAATGGAAGTTCACGCCCAGAAGTATGACAAACCTTTGGCCCAACATGACTGCCTGTTATCGAAGTAGGCAACCATAAAATTGCCTCATGCTGAATACGTAACCTTTCAATTGCATCATTACTATCAGACAACCAAACCCTTTGTGTATTTTCTAAAATGCCATAATCTATTCGTCCACCCCCTGATGAGCAGGATTCAATTTCAACTTTTGGGTGCGCCAATCTAATTCGCTTTAGAAGAACATACAAGCTTTTTGTTTGCGAAGCATCAGGATAAGGCAGAACTCGATTATGGTCCCACTTAATATACTCAACTGGGTACTCAGTTAACAATGCCGAAATTTTCTTAAAAAGGTAATCTTCAACATCTTTTATGGCAATATTAAGAACCAACTGATCTCGTCCAAGAGTTTGGTCATTATGGCCCATTATCCATTCAGGATGCTGTCGATAAAGATCACTATTAGGGCTAACCATCTCAGGCTCAAACCACAAACCAAAAGACATTTTAAGAGAATGGATATGGTTAATTAATGGTTGCAACCCTTTAGGATATTTATTCTTATCAACATCCCAGTCACCAAGACTAGAGTTAGCACTATCACGTCCTTTAAACCAACCATCATCAAGTACAAACCTTTCAGCACCAATTTCAGAAGCAAGGCTAGCTATTTCTTTTAATTGGTCAATATTATGATCAAAATAAATAGCCTCCCAGCAATTGTAATGAACAGGCCTAACATTGTCTTTAGGTGCCTTAATAATTGAATTAGCTACATGAGAGCGAAATGACTTACCAACCCCACCAATGCCGTTACTAGAATGGCTAATATATAACCTTGCTGTTTCGAAGCTATTTCCAGAAATTAAATCACTATTTTCAGTATTGCCAAATTGAACTTGCCTACGACCATCTGGAAGTTGCTCTGCAACCATACGATGACCTCCAGACCAGCCATAATGAAAACCATAACAAGACCCTAAATTCTCTGAGCTCTCAATGGTTGGAATAAGAAGGCCAGGGAAATTTGCATGACTTGTTGTTCCAGACCTTGACTCACGGAGATGAGTACCAGTTACCCACGGAGTTATTTGGCTTCTAAATTCACCGCCCCATTGGCCTCCATAGTCAATCATTTCATTACTATTTTGAGGTGCTAGAATTACTGGAGCAGAAAACCAGTCCATAAATATTGGCTTTTTGCTGTCAATTTTGGCACTAAGACTAAACGTATTACTTTCTTCAAAGGAAATGATTGTCAATGTATATGTTTGCTCTATGGCTTTGTCCAAAAATACTAAGGACAATGAGTTGTCTTTTGCTTCGTCTTTTAGAAAAACAAAGTTACTAGAGAGAATCATTCCATCAAGGCCTCTCATTTTGCATCCAAGCTGTCCTGGAAAATTTGCAGACTGCTCAGGTAAGACAGATAACTCTGGAACTTTGTCCAGTAAGTTGTCTCCCCAATCTTTAGCCACTGCAGTAGATAAGGAGTTAAGATTTTCATTATCAGGTAAACGACTGCCCCAATATATAACACCTGGAAGCCTATCATTTAAAGATGATAAAACTAAAGTTTGATCAAGAGTGTCAAGGCGCCATTGATTCATTACTTTACCGCCCCAAGAGTTAATCCTGCAATAAAGTGCTTCTGCATTAAGAAAAACATTAAGACGGGAGGAAGTGCTGCAATTATTGAGCCTGCAGAAACCAAATGTTGATTCGCAATCCATTGCCCGTTAAGCGAATTTAAACCTGCTGTAATTGGCATTGAATCTGCGCCTTGTGTCAAAACAAGAGCCCAAAAATAATCATTCCATATGAAAGTAAAAATTAGAACAGACAATGCAGCCATTGCCGGTCGCATTAATGGAACTACAACGTACCAGAAAATTTTAAACTCAGAAACTCCTTCAACTCTTGCCGCTTCGATTAACTCAAATGGGAGAGCACGGATAAAGTTTCGCATAAAGAAGGTGCAAAAGCCAGTTTGAAATGCTATATGAAAAGCAACAAGACCCCATACAGAGTTATATAGACCAAGCGAAAGAGAGAGGTCTCTTACTGGAACCATTAATATTTGATAGGGAATAAAGTTGCCAGCAACAAAAAGGAAAAATACCAGTAAATTAAGTTTAAACCTATAAACGCCTAATGCAAAGCCTGTGAGACTTGATAGAACAATTGCACCAATCACAGTTGGTATAGTAATTTTAAAGCTATTTAAAATGTAATAGCCTAAAGGGGAGTCAGTAAAGACAGCAGTGTAGTTTTCAAAAAAATTAATTGAGGTTGGCATACCCCAATAATTACCAGAATTTATATCGACTCCTGAGCGAATAGAGGTCAATGCTACTGCCAAGAGAGGGAGAAGCCAAATAATTATAGAAATAGGCAGCGCTATCTTATAGAGTCGCTGAGTAGATGGCTTGGTTCTTTCAATTGGAGTTGGAAACATAATTAATAACCTTTTTCATCTCGATACAATCTATACAGAATCAGTCCAATATAAACCATCATAATAGCAAGAAGAACTACTGCTATAGCTGCAGAATAGCCCATACGAAAGCCATACTCTGAAAATGCTTTTTCATACATATAATAAGCAAGGACGCGACTAGAGCCCCAAGGACCACCAGCGGTCATAATAGAAATTAAATCAAATGATCTTAGCGCGCCAATCACTGTAACAACAACAGCAATAAAAGTTGCAGGCTTTAACTGAGGGAGTATTACATACCACAACATTTTCCAGCCTCTTGCATTATCTATTCGGCCTGCTTCAATTTGTTCTGGATCGACAGAATTAAGCCCTGTTAAATATAAAATCATACAATAAGCAGTTTGAGGCCATAAGCCCGCTGCAATTATTCCATATGTTGCATAGTCTTCCTCTGCCAAGATAGCAACAGGATTAAATCCAAAGCCTTCTAAGACAACATTTAAAAGTCCGTTTGAAGGGTCATAGAACCAACTAAAAACAAGCCCAACAACAACCTGTGAAATAACAAATGGAAAAAAGAATAGTGATTTGTATATTCTTATACCTCTTACTGTCTGATTAAGAAATAATGCGGCAAAAAGACCAGCTGGAATTGCAAGTATATAAAGGACAAGCCAAATAACATTATTCTTTAATGAGATAAAAAAATATTCATCGTCTAATAACTCTATATAGTTTTCAACACCTATATAGGTTTTTTCACCAAGCCCATCCCATTGGTAAAAACTTAAGCCTATTGATTGAAAAATTGGAAAAATAACATAAAGGGAAAACATGAAGATACCAGGAGCCAAAAAAATCCAAGGCGATAACTTCAATTGATTGTTTTTCCAGAAAGAATACATACATATTCCGAGTTTTGTTGATTAAAAATAAAGTCCCGTGTCAAGAATACTTGAACACGGGACAGAGTAAAACCTTATTGATTAATAAAGTTTTGCACGAGCTTTTTCTAGACGCTCTAGAATCATCTCTAAGCGCTCAGGCTTAACCATGAACTCTTGAAAGTTTTCCATGCCAATAGAGGCCATTTCAGCTTTAGTATCACGATCATAGAACTGAGCAACGCCACCAGGGGCATCGTTATTAAGCATATTAAATGCAGCATTCAAGAACTTGTCATCAACAACGTTAGAACCTGCATTAGTAGGTAACTGACCTAACGCTTCATTCCAAGCAGTCTGAACATCGGCACGCGCAGCATAAGCTAAGAAACGCTTAGCATCAGCTGGATTTTTAGCACCCGCAGTCAAATGAATAGTATCAGTAGGCGCTTCTTCAGCCATAGGAACTCCCGGAGTAATTTCAGGGAATTGGAAGAAACCTAGCTTACTGTCATCTAATCCTAACTCACGCAATGGAGCAACAGCAAAGTTACCCATAACGTACATAGCAGCCTCGCCATTACCCATAGGAGCTAGAGCCTCTTGCCAGCTTAAAGCAGCATGATTTTCAAGGAAAAAGTCTGCATCAATTAGTTGCTTCCAGTTAGCCATAGTCGCACGAACACGGTCATCCGTCCAGGCAATTTCACCTCTAGTTAGAGCCATATGAAATTCATATCCATTTGTACGCAGATTTAAGTAATCAAATACCCCACCAGCAGTCCAAAGATATTTTGAACCAATTGTAATTGGAGTAACACCATTAGCATTTAAAGTTTTACCTGCAGCGATGAATTGATCCCAAGTTTTAGGAACAGCGATACCTAGATTTTCAAAGATATCCTGGCGATAGTAAACACCCCAGTTATAGTATGTGTATGGAATACCCCACTTCTTACCATCCATAGTCATGCCTGGAGCAGATGTCTTCATTAGTGAATAAAGACCTTGATCAGCCCAAACATCATCAATTGGAGCAAACAATCCTGCCTCAACAAACGGACCCATTCTGTTACCTGCATACCAGAACGCTATATCTGGAGCATCGGCACTTAAAAAGTTACGAATTGCAGCTTTATAGCCCTCATGATCAAAAAGATTGTAAACAACGTTTACATCTGGGTTTTCAGCTTCAAATCCATCAATAACTGCCTGAAACGCCGCCTTTGGCGCTGGATCAGACGTGTCACCATTAATGACAATCGTTCCAGCAATAGCTGATGTTCCAGCCAAGATACCGGCTAGAGCGAGAGCTATTTGCGATTTAAATATTTTTTTCATTATTTTTTCTCCTAAATTATAAAAAAACTTCTTTGATTACATACCTCTTGTGGCGTAGATACACCTATATGTCAAATCACTTTAAAGTATACATAAATATGAATTCATGTGCATACATTTGTCCAAATATTAGCACATCGTTCCACTATATGAAACTAAACTAAAAGAAGTCAGTTACAAAGAGGGTAATCAGCTTCTTAAAAAAAACAAACTTTAAAGTGTAAAATATCATTGTCTCTGTTTATCAAGGGCACAGATTGGAAATATGCTTATATAAACAATCAAAGAATCTGTAACTATTTTTAGAAAATAAACTTAGCTTTATTAATTATTTAGGAGAGAAAATATGGGAATGCCAGGACCATTCGAACTGATTATTATTTTAGTTATTGTGTTACTTATTTTTGGCGGCAAACGTCTTAAAAATATTGGTAATGAAGTTGGAGGCGCAATTAAAGGCTTCAAGTCATCTATGAAAGATACTGATGCTGAAAAGAAAGAAGATATTATTGAGGCTCAAGTTGAAGCTGATGATGAAAGCTCTGATAAAAAATCCTAAAAACCAGTTTTTTATAAAGCGATATGTTTGATTTTGGTTTTTGGGAAATTGCCATTATTGGTGTCATTACCCTTATCGTAGTGGGCCCTGAAAGATTGCCAGCACTGGCAAGAAAAGCTGGTCTTTTTGTTGGCAAACTTAACAGGTTCCTCAGTAAAGTTAAAAAAGATATAAATGAAGAGTTAAAAACAGATGAACTAAAAGATCACTTGTCTATGGATGATGAAAAATCAATAATCTCTGATATTACCAATGAAGCCAAATCAAGTGTTGACCTTTTTAATCAAAATGATGCTCAGCAGGATGATTCAAAGTTATGACTATAGATAATGAGGTATCTGAAAAACTACCCTTAGTCCAACATTTAATTGAACTTAGGCGATCACTTCTTCATTCAGTTACTGCAATAGTTATTTTTTTCCTAATATTATTCCCATTTGCTGATGAAATATACACCTTCATAGCGGCGCCAATTGTTCAAGCAATACCAGGCTCCAATCTAATTGCAATTGGTGTAATCTCTCCTTTTTTAACGCCCTTAAAGATGTCATTGATACTGGCTATCTATATTGCAATGCCCTACTTGCTGTATCAGCTATGGATGTTTATAGCCCCAGCACTCTATCGCAATGAGAAAAGGCTAGTTCTGCCTTTGGTCATCTCATCAACAATACTTTTTTATGTAGGCCTTCTGTTCTCTTTTTATATTGTATTTCCAGTTATATTTAACTTCTTAGCGAGTGTTGGCCCTGAATCAGTTAACTTTGCTCCTGATATTCAGTACTATCTTGATTTTATCTTGAAAGTCTCATTCGCCTTTGGAGCTGCCTTTGAAGTCCCAATTGTGACAATCCTTCTTATTATTTTTGGAGCGACTACTGCTGAAAAACTTAAAAAAAATCGCCCTTACATATTCATCGGTTCCTTTGTAGTTGGAATGGTATTAACTCCTCCAGATATTATCTCGCAATTTCTAATTGCAATCCCTATTTGGCTTCTGTTTGAAGCTGGCTTGTTTTTTTCCTCTTTCTTTAAAGTCCGTAAAAATGATCCAGATAAGAGTGCTGCTTCAAAAAATCAATCTAAGGACTGGTATGATAAGTCACATAATGAGATGATGGATGATATTGAAATTGAGATGAACAGCAAAGTAATCGGTACACCAGAAAAAGATAACTAGTATTACTAATCAGCAACATACCTTTGTAATAAGTTAGAAAGCTCTTTCTTTCGACCATCTTCAGCAAAACTTGCGTCAATACTATTGTTAATAAGGCTAATTGCCTGGTCTCTTGAAAGCTCTAGACTGTCATAAAGTGCAAGGAAATTTTCTGTCATGTACCCTCCAAAGTAAGAAGGGTCATCTGAGTTAACTGTTACGCAAACTCCTAAGTCAAGCATATCAAGAATTGTGTGGCTCGCCATAGTATCAAAAACTCTAAGCTTTACATTTGATAGTGGGCAAATAGTTAAGGGCATTTGAGACTCAATCAAACGAAGCATTAGGTCAGGATCATCGATTGCTCTGATTCCATGATCAATTCTTTGAACATTTAAAACGTCCAAAGAGCTCCATATATAACTAGCGGGACCCTCTTCGCCTGCATGGGCAACTAATTTATAACCCATATCTTTTGCTTTGCTGAAAACATTAATAAATTTTTCCGGTGGGTTTCCCATCTCCGCGCTATCCAAACCAACACCATAAATAACATCGGTAAATTGCTCTGAAGATTTTAAAGTTTCAATAGCACTTTCCTCACTAAGGTGTCTTAAGAAACACATAATCAATCTAGAGGTTATCCCAAGCTTCGCTTTCCCATCAGCTAGCGCCTCTGCAATGCCGCTTACTATAGTTTCAAAAGGAACGCCTCTTACAGTGTGCGTTTGAGGGTCAAAAAATGGCTCTACATGCATCACATTCTGCTGGCTACACATCAATAAGTAAGCCCATGTTAGGTCATAAAAATCTTGCTTATGGAGCAAAACCTCAGCGCCCTGATAATAAATATCTAGAAAATCTTGAAGATTTGAGAATTGATATGCTTTTTTTACCTCATTAACGCTATTAAAAGGTAATTGGATTGAATTTCTCTTTGCCAGCCTAAATAATAGTTCTGGCTCTAGTGTGCCTTCTATATGAAGATGAAGTTCAATTTTTGGAAGACCATTCAGCCACTTGTGAGAAATCTCTGACATAATTTTTTTCTAAAAAAAATCGCGCCCTAAGCAAAGCCTAGGACGCGATTAGTAATATTACTTAATAAACCTTTACTAGTTAGGGTACTTAGCGTCAATACCTTCTACATAAAAGTCCATTGTAAGTAGGTCAGGATAGTTAGGTGGAGTTTCACCTTCTGCTAACCATGCACTACCATCTTGTTTGTTTATTGGACCTGTAAATGGATGAATCGCGCCCATTGACAAATCAATAATTGCTTTTGAAGCTTCATTTCTAACTTCAAAAGGCATTGAATTATTCATAGGAGCAAACTTAACCATTCCTGAATCAACTCCATGGAAGACATCAGTTGAAGTCCAAGTGCCATCTTTAACAGCCTGAACACGCTCTAAGTAATAAGGACCCCAATCATCAATAATTCCAGTTAATTGAGCATTTTTACCCCACTCACGCATGTTTGAAGCTTGGCCAAAAGCATAGACACCTTTCTCTTCAGCAACTGTCATAGGAGCAGTTGAATCAGTGTGTTGCATTAGAATGTCCGCACCTTGAGCTATAAGAGCATTGGCAGCGTCAGCTTCTTTACCTGGATCGTACCAAGAATAAACCCAAACGATCTTAATTTCAATATCAGGATTTACTGACTTAGCAGCTAGATAAGCAGAGTTAATTCCTCTGATTACTTCAGGGATTGGGAAAGATGCAATGTAACCAATAACATTAGTCTCAGTCATTCTTCCTGCAATCTTACCAATAACGTGTCTACCTTCATAAAATCTCGCAGAATAAGTAGATATATTATCAGTAGGACGCATATAACCTGTTGCGTGCTCAAATTTAACATCTGGATAACGCGCCGCAACCTTTACTGTTGGGTTCATGTAACCAAATGATGTTGTAAAAATAATATCATTTTTTCTGGCAAGACTCGTAATAACACGCTCTGAATCTGAGTTTTCCTCAACACTCTCAACAGTAGTAACGATTACGTCATCACCCATCATTTCTTTTACATATTTTGCGCCTTGATCATGTGCAAAAGTCCACCCATGGTCTCCTGTTGGACCAATATATACAAAAGCAGCTTTAACAGGGTCAGCATAAACATTACTAGTAAATGCTAAAACTACGCTTAATATCGAGAGCTTAACAACACTCGACAAACTTCGATTAGACATACTTATTCTCCTTTAAGTTATTTAACAATTTTCTTACTTTTTTACTTCGTACAAAACTTTATTTATCAAACTAAGTTGTTGAATGAAATATTCTACCCAAACAATTAGGGACTGTGCGATTTGTTTTATTTTTTAATCTCATTCTAAGACTAACAAGAATAACAATGGTTGCCAAGTAAGGGAGCATAGATAGATATTGCGCACTCACATTGATGTTTAATCCTTGAGCATGAATCTGCAGGATAGTTATTCCTCCAAATAAAATTGCTCCAAAAATAATTCTAAAAGGCTGCCACGAGGCAAAAACAACAAGACCTAAAGCGATCCACCCTCTTCCAGCAGTCATGCCTTCTCCCCATATAGGAACTTGCACGAGTGATAAAAATGCGCCTCCAATTCCAGCCATAGCGCCGCCGAATAAAATAGCCATCACTCTGTATCGAACAACGTTATGACCAATCGCATGAGCCGCATCATGATTGTCGCCAATGGCGCGTAATATTAGACCCTGCTTCGTCTTAAATAGGAACCACCAAACTAAGTAAACCATAAAAAATGCCAAATACACAAGAGGATTAAATGAAAAAAGTAAAGGCCCTAAATAAGGAATATCAGATAGATATGGAATTGGAACTGCTGTGATGAGTTGAATTGTTTCCTCTGTATACCCTCTGCCCGCAAAAGCAGCAAAACCCAAGCCAAAAAGAGTTAGAGCAAGCCCAGTTGCAACCTGATTTGTAAGCAGGAATTGCGTCAAAAAAGCAAAAATAGATGCTATGACCATTCCCCCAAGCATTGCAGACAGAACAGCTAAATAGGGGTTTTGAGTATGTGACATAACTACAAAGCCGAGGAGCGCTCCAACGATCATCATGCCTTCAACTCCTAAGTTTAGAACACCTGAGCGCTCTACTAATAATTCACCGATAGCGGCGAATATAAGGGGCACTGAGGCAATACTTATTCCAATAATGATATTAATAAATAGACTTTCATTCATAATCTTTAGTTTTTAGTTTTAAAAAGTACAACTTTATATTTAATTAATATATCGCAGGCCAAGAAATAAAACAAAAGCATGCCTTGAAAAATTTGCGTTATCGAGCTTGGTAAATTGTATTCAATTTGTACATTCTCACCGCCAACATAGCTAAGTGCAATTAGTAGCGCTGAAAATAAAACTCCGACCGGATGAAGTCTTGCCAAGAATGCAACAATGATTGCAGTAAAGCCATAAAATTGGGGCAGTCCTGGAGTAAGTTGTCCAGCAGGGCCGGCCGCCTCAAAGAGGCCTGCAAGACCAGCCAGTCCGCCCGATATAAGCAGTGAATACCAAACAGTTTTATTGTCATCAAATCCAGCAAATTTTGCAGCACGAGGTGCGCTACCTGATATTTTTATTTGCATACCAAACATATGCTTTTTAATTCCAAACCAAGCAACAAGCGAGAGAATAATTGCGACAATCAAACCAATATGTAATCGAGTGCCTTCCCAAATTATTGGCAGCATTGCACTATCATGAAAAATCCTACTTTCAGGAAAATTAAAGCCCGATGGGTTTCGAAGAGGTCCTTGAAGCATTGCGCTTAAAAACAAAACGGCAACGTAGGTCAACATTAAAGTTACTAGGATTTCATTAACCTGGTACCTAATTCGCAGAAAGGCTGCAATGCCCGCATAAAGCATGCCCCCTAAAATACCCGCTACTGTCATCAATGGGAGCAGCCATAAAGCCTCAACATTATAAAAATAGAGTCCAACCGCGCTGCCTGCAATTCCTCCCATCACGTATTGACCTTCTGCACCAATATTCCAAATACCTGCTCTAAATCCAATTGACAAGCCAAGCCCAATAATCATCAAAGGTGCTGCCTTAACAAGCAGCTCTGAAAAATAGTAAGAATCAATTAAAGGCTCTACAAATAGAGTAAAGAAGACGCTTGATACTGGAATGTCTACTAATATAAAGACAAATATTAAATAAGCTGATAGAGCAGTAAGCGTGAGAGCCAATAGAGGTGACAACAGAACCATTGCTGTAGAATTCTCAACTCTTGGAATAAGTCTAATCATTGGGTTTTTCCTCCAACCATGAGCTGAGAAATCTTCTCTAACCCTTTACTCTTCATGTCCACAGCATCAGAAAGCTTTCCTTCAGATAGAACATGGATTTTGTCACATAAACTTAATATTTCATCCAAGTCTTGGGAAATAATCAATATAGCTGAGCCTTTATCAGCCAATTCAATCAAAGCCTGATGAATATTGTTAGCAGAGCCCGCATCAACCCCCCAGGTAGGCTGAGCAACAATTAATAATTCTGGATTTTGAATAAGCTCTCTTCCAACCATAAACTTTTGTAGGTTTCCTCCAGAAAGTGATTTGGCTAACATTCTGCTTGAAGGCGTTTGCACATCAAAGGTATCGATAACATTTTTTGAATGCGTTGCAACTTTTTTCCAGTCAATGACATCATTGCTCGTCATTTCAGTTGAATCTGGCCTGCTTAGTAACATATTTTCATCTAACGACATATCTGGAACTGCGCCGTGGCCAAGCCTTTCTTCAGGAACAAAGAACATAGAAAGCTGTCTTCTTTCGTGCGAGTTTAGAGTGCCAATATCTTGGCCATTAAAATTCAAAGTTGTTTTGGGTGACGAAATTTCGCCAATAAGCAGCTCCATCAACTCATCTTGGCCATTTCCAGCAACACCTGCTATACCAACAATACTTCCCTTATTAATTTTTAAAGCGATATTATTAAGATTAACTCCATATATATCATCACTCTTTCGACTTAAATTATCGATTGAAAAAATACTCTCGCCAACAGCTATATTAGCTCTGGCAAGCTCGGTTAGTTTTTTTCCAATCATCATTTCTGCAAGTTCTTTTTGGCTATGCTCCTGAGGTATACAGCTTTGGACTAATTTTCCACCTCTCAAAATTGTTGCTTCACTGCATATTTCACGGACCTCTTCAAGCTTATGAGAAATATATAAGATAGCGCATCCATCTGCCGCAAGCTTTTTAAGAGTTACAAATAAATCGGCTACTTCTTGAGGGGTCAAGACTGAAGTCGGTTCATCCATAATAAGTAACTTTGGGTTTTGCATTAAGCAGCGAATAATTTCAACACGTTGACGCGCACCAACCGAGAGATCACCAACAACTTGTTGTGGGTTAATATCTAAGCCATATTGCTTTGAATACTTAATTATTTGCTCAGAAAAATTGTCATTTAGACCGACACTATCAAGTCCGAGAATTATATTTTCTTCAACAGTTAACGATTCAAATAATGAAAAGTGTTGAAAGACCATTGCTATTCCATTTTCTCTAGCTTGAAAAGGGCTTTTAGGACTATATTCATTATTAGCCCACTTCATTTCACCGCTATCTGGTGATAACGAGCCATATATAATTTTCACTAGAGTTGACTTACCAGCTCCATTTTCACCAAGCAAGGCGTGAATACTTGAATCCTTAATTCTAAGCGAAACATTATCGTTAGCCTTTAAATCTCCATAAGACTTAGTAATATTGGATACTTCTAATTGATATTTCATACAGATTCAGGTTGTCTTTTATGTTCTATAAAGTTAATTAAATCCATTGCAATAGTTACGGCAATTGCAGCAGGTGATTTTAAGAATTTTTGCTTGTCTCCTATTGGACAGATAAATTTATTAATCACTTCCTCAGAAAAATTCTTTTGATGAAAACGATCTCTAAATTTTTTCCCCTTAATTTCTGAACCAATCATACCCAAATAACTGAAGTTATTTTGAGTAATCATTTTTTCACAAATCTCGAAGTCAATTTGATGGCTGTATGTAATTACGAGACAATAGCTACTGTCTGGCAAGTCAGGAATGCTCTGAACAAAGTCATCACAAATAATATCTATTTGAGATGTATCTCCTTGATATTTATCAAATTGTTCTGCTCTATCATCAACCCAATAAATCTTAATAGGTAGGTTAATTAAAATTGGCATCAGAGCTCTTGAAATATGTCCAGCTCCAAAAATGACTACTGGCTGAACTTCGCTAGTCAAGACTTTTTCAAAGCAAACTTCAGTTAAAGCGCCTGACTGATTTTCAAATTGCACTATAGTAGGACTATCAGAAAGTAACAAAAGATCTTTAGCGCTTTTTGTAATCAAGCTAGAGATTTTTTTGTCATCAATATTTGGAGATAAATTACCATCTAGGTAGACAAATTTTTTACTGCTAAATTCAATTTCAGAGTTACTATCTACAATTGTAGCAACTATAAAATCTTCATTATCTTGAAGTAAGTTTGATACTGTTTTGATCCATGAATTTGTTGCGTCAGACTGAATAAAACTTTCAAACATGACATTCACATAGCCTCCACAACACTGCCCAAGTGAGGCGCCAAGAGGATATTTTTTTAAATAAGTACCATTAGAATTAAGACTTAATAATTCTTCAGCAAAAGATAAGGCTTTAAATTCTAAATTACCGCCACCGATACTGCCAAAAACTGACTCAGCTCCAGAGAAGACAATCTTATCTCCATTAGAGCAAGGGGTTGAGCCCTTAGTTGAAATAATTGTTAACAATACAAAGCCATTATTTAAAGCACTTGCCGTCTTCACTGGCTTCAACCAACTATTCATAGCCTATTACTTAAGACTCTTATTGAGATTAAAGAATACTTGCTCAAAAGTTGCAGGAGCATTTAGGCCAGTTTGCATTTCATTATCTGCATTATAAATAGCATTTTTTATCGCCAGCCAAGCTGATATTGCAAGCATCAAAGGAGGCTCTCCAACTGCTTTAGATTTATGAATTGTATTTTCATGATTAGAAATATTAGGCTTAATTTTGACCTCAAAATGCTCAGGCGTATCGCCGATTGCAGGGATTTTATAGGTCGATGCGCCCATCGTTAAAAGTGCCCCAGAATCATTCCATTTGAGCTCCTCAGAGCAGAGCCAGCCCATACCCTGAATATATCCTCCAACTATTTGCCCCATATCAATTGCTGGGTTAAGTGATGCGCCAACATCATGCAAAATATCAACTGCTAACAACTTATACTCACCAGTCAAACAATCAACTATAACTTCACTAACGCAGGCACCATATGAATAATAGTAAAAAGGATGACCTTTTTGTTTAACCGCATCAAAGAAAATTTTTGGTGTTTTATAAAAGCCATTACTAAAAAGTTCTACTCGATTTAAATATGCTGTTGACACAAATTCATCAAACGCTATCTTTTTCTTACCAATAATAACAAAAGAGTCTTTAAACTCAATATCACTATTACCTTCGCCATAGAAATCTTTCGCAAAAGTAGTTAAATTTCTCTTAATTCTTAAGCACGCCTCTCTAGCAGCCATACCATTTAAATCTGAACCAGAGGATGCAGCAGTTGGTGATGTATTTGGAACTTTAGCAGTAGAAGTAGCTGAGACCTTTACTCGCTCTAGATTAACACCGAATTCATTAGCAACAACCTGCGCAACTTTAATAAATAGGCCTTGGCCCATTTCAGTCCCTCCATGATTAATATATATACTTCCATCTTTATATACATTTACCAATGCGCCAGCTTGATTTAATAATTGAGTGGTAAAAGAAATACCAAATTTCACAGGGGAAAATGCCAATCCTTTTTTAAGATATTTACTTGTTTTATTAAACTTTTCAATACTTTCTCTTCTAACTAAATAATTACTGTCTTCTATAAGTTCACTAGAGAGCTCATTAATAATATTATCTTCGACAACTTGATCGTAAGGCGTCACGTTATTTGTATCCTTTTGATAATAATTTAATTTTCTAATTTCAAGAGCATCAACACCAATATTCATAGCTATTTCTTCAATAATATTTTCTATAGCAAGCATCCCTTGAGGTCCACCAAAGCCTCTAAACGCTGTGTTTGAAGCGGTATTTGTTTTGCATAAAAAACCCCTAAAAGTAGCATTTGGCAAGAAGTATGTATTATCAGCATGGAATAAAGCTCTAGAAACTATTGCTTTAGATAAATCAAGTGAGTAGCCACATCTTGCTGCAAGATCTATCTCAATCCCCAAAATTTTCCCGTCATCACTATAGCCAACTTTATAATCTGCCTTGAAATCATGCCTCTTTCCAGTGAGCAACATATCATCTTTTCTAGAGAGCCGAGCCTTTATAGGAAGTTTAATTTGCTTTGCAAATATAGCGCAAACACACGCAAGTTGAGATGAATCTGTCTCTTTACCACCAAAGCCACCGCCCATTCTTCGAGTAATTACTTCGATTGCATTTTGAGGAACATCTAAAACATGCGCAACTAGATGTTGGACTTCTGTAGGGTTTTGAGTCGAAGAATGAACTACCATCTCGTTGTCCTCTGTTGGAATTGCCAGGGCAACCTGTCCCTCAAGATAATAATGCTCTTGACCGCCAATAGATAGTCTTCCATTTAGCTTATTTTTTGATGAATCTATAGCTTTATTTGAATCTCCTATAGAGACTACTAGTGGTTCATCAAGAAAGCTTTTTTTAGCCATTGCCTGATCAATAGTAACTACAGCCTCTAGCTCCGTTACATTTGAGGTGATTAAGAGCGCAGCTGTTCTTGCATTCTCATGACTATCTGCTAAGACAGCAGCAATTGCTTGGCCAAAGAATAAAACCTCTTTATCAGCCAAAATAGGCTCGTCATGTTTAATCGCTCCTATATATAGATTTTCTATATCTTTTGCCAGGAGAATACTATGAACGCCGTCAGCTTTTAGAGCATCTGTAATATCAATCTTATTTATTTTTCCACGCGCAACATTACTTAACGCAAATGCAACATGAAGAGTGCCTTTTGGGACCGGCATATCATCAATATAAGTTGCACTTCCCTGGACATGCATATGAGCACTATCGTGAGCAATTGAGTCGCCAATTATTGAACCCTTAAGTTGAGCAGAATTTTTTATATTTTTATTAATTTTTGCTTACTCCTTGAATTAACTTGATTGTGAATATTCTGCAAGATTTTCAACTGGCTGATCTTGATACATCAATATAGTTTTTTTAATTAAGTTTGCTGATACTTGTAATCGGTATTCTGAAGTTGCTCTGACATCAGTAAATGGAGAAAATTCTTCTTTCAAAACCTTATAAGATAATGCAGCTATATTATCTTCTTGCCAATTCTTTACTAAAAAATTCTCAAGTCTATTTGATCTTTGAGGTATTCCTGACATGCCTCCAAAGGCGATCTTAAATGATTCTGGCTTATTGTTAGTGGACGTAATATTTATTGCCATGCATACAGCTGAAATATCATCCTCGTATCTTTTAGACATTTTATGAGTAATAAGACGCTGATTTTCATTAGGCTTTGGAATGATAATACTTTCAATAAATTCACCTTGCTGAATAACAGTTTTTTTATAGGTAATAAAAAAATCTTCTAAATTAATAGTTCTGCTAACAGGGCCTTTTCTGAGCTTTAATTTTGCATCTAAAGCAATTAAGACTGGGGGCATATCTCCTATAGGTGAAGCATTAGCAATGTTGCCTCCAATAGTCGCCCAATTCTTTATGGGTAAAGAGGCAAAGCGTTGCAAAAAAGGACCTAAGTCAGGCCAGTTACTTATAAGACTAGATGCGGCATCCTCATAACTTACAGCAGCTCCAATCTCTAATTCTTTAGCGTTATCTTTAATCTCCTTTAATTCAATAACTTGATTAACGCTAACGATATGTGAAAACTCTTTCATTGCTTGAGTAATCTCTAGGCTGAGATCGGTTCCTGCGGCAATAATATTTGCTGAAGTGCTATTAATTAGAACATTAGAGAGCTCATTTATCGTTGAGGGAGCATCATATTTAATTGTTTTATTACTCTTTTTATAACTTAAACTTATGTGCTTAGGATTATTTAATTCTCCTAAAATCTTGGTAATATTCTTCTGATTTTTTTTATAGTAGTCTAAGGGTTCGTCACTTTTCTCATTAAACATTGAAAATGCAGCTGCAATTATTGGTTTATAGCCAGTGCACCTGCACAAGTTACCTGATAGAGCTTCGTTTATTTGATGCAGATCTACTGAGTTTTTATTTTGATATAAGGCAAATAACGACATAACAAAGCCAGGCGTGCAAAAGCCACACTGTGAACCGTTTTCTAGCACCATTGCTTTTTGAGAAGGATGCAGCTTGCCCTCCTCAGCCAACCCCTCAACAGTAACTAAATGTTTGCCAACTAGTCCATAAGCCAATGCCATGCATGTATTTATACTTTTATACTCAATATTACTAGACTTATTATTAGTAACAATCTCACCAATAACTGCAGTACAAGCGCCGCAATCTCCAGAAGCGCAGCCCTCCTTAGTTCCAACAAGCTGATTATCTCTTAACCACTCTAGGACAGTAGTATTTGGATTTATTGCGCCAAGATCTGTTGGCGTAGAGTTTTGATTCAGCAAAAAATACATTAGCTTCCTCGATAGGTTGAATAACTATAAGGGGAAATTAAAAGAGGTACATGGTAGTTTTCACTCTTTTCACTAATATAGAAACGAATAATGACATCTTTTAAAAAAGGGCACTTAATATTTTTAGCTTCATAATAATCATCCACTATGAATTCAAGCTCATAACAACCCTCATCAAATTCTTCTTCTGACAACAAAGGTTTATCACAACGCCCATCTAAGTTCGTTTTTATTGATTTAAGATGTACTGAATTTTTACCATCTCTTCGATATAAATTTATCGCCACTCCACTTGCAGGAACTCCTGCAGAGGTATCTAATATATGTGTTGTAAGTTGTCCCATTATGCCTTCCTTATTTTTGGTAAATATTTTGACCTAAAATATAAACCTCTTTAATTAGTCTATCATCACCTAAAGTCATTAAATTAAATAATATATCGTTAATATCCTCTGAGGTTTCGAGTTTATTTTTTATTAATTCTGTTGCCTTTAAATCAATAACAATAAAGTCTGCCTCCTTATTAGGCTCAAAGTTACCAATACGATTATCCATATCAAGTACTTTCGCTGCAGCTAGAGTTGTCAGATAAAAAGCTTTAACAGGATCTAAATTATAATTATTTAGTCGACATATTTTGTAAGCTTCATTCATTACCTGGAACATTGAAAAGCTGTCACCGCCGCCAACATCTGATGCAAGTGCAGTACCTATTCCAAAAGCCTCTAATTTATCAAGTTCAAATAGACCGCTACCAAGGAATAGATTGGATCTTGGACATAGTGCTACCTTAGAGCCTGAATCAGCAATACGTTTATATTCTTCATCAGTATTATAAATGCAATGACCAAAAACTGAATTAGGTCCTGATAGATTGAAATTATCATAGACATCAAAGTAGTTTTTTGAGTCTGGAAAAAGCTCTTTTACCCAGCCAATTTCATCAATATTTTCATTAAGATGTGTTTGCAGAAGAACGCCTTTATTTCCATTATTATCTGAATATTCTTCTAATAAATTAGCAGCCTGTACTAATTGCTCAGAAGAAGATGTAGGAGCAAATCTAGGCGTAACGGCGTAACTCATTCGCCCTCTATTGTGCCATTTTTCAATCAACTCTTTCGAATCAAAATAACTACCATCCACACTATCACAAAGAGCCTCTGGCGCATTTCTATCCATCATAACTTTACCGGCCACCATTCTAAGCTTCAGTTTTTCTGCTGCCGTGAAAAAAATATCTACAGATTGCTTGTGTGAGGTACAAAAAGTCATTGCTGTTGTAGTACCATTTTTAATAAGCTCATCAAGAAACAAATCTGCAACCTTCGCGGCATAAGTTTCATCTGAAAACTTTTGCTCTTCAATAAATGTATACTTATTAAGCCAGTCTATAAGGCTTGCTCCATAGGAGGCTATAACTTTATATTGAGGATAATGCACATGGGTGTCAATGAAGCCAGGCATTATTAAACTGTCCTTAAAGTGAGTCGATGATTTAGCGTTTGGCCACTTTGAAGAAATTTGATTGAAGTCTCCAACCTCAATGATACTTCCAGAATCATTGTCAACAACCATAAGGCCATCAACAAAATAGTTTGGCTCTAGCACCCCATTACTTTCAGTGCAGTGGTAAATTGCTCCTCGATAATGGTTGTATTCGCTCACTGATTTGCCTCAATCCAAATCCCTAATTTCGCTCTCTCTTCATCGGTCATATTTGTATTGTTAATTAAGGGCATTGCTTTAGATAAAACAGACTGCTGATATATCTGATTCTTATGGGCAATAATTTTTTCTTTAGTATCCAACATAATCCCATTAGGCGCAATCGCAAAGGCTTTGTTTGCAGGCTTTGCAGCATGGCAACTCACACAATGTTTTTCAATGATGGCTTGGGCCTCAGCAATAGTTACGATCTCTTGGCTATTATCTTGCATCTTAATTGGTGATGGCGCTAGAGCATAAATCAAACCAAAGGTTGAGATAACTATAATGGCGATTAGACTATTTTTAGCTTTACCAACTCCTCTTAAATTAAAGTAGTGGCGAACCATTACCAAAACTCCAATAACAGCCATTAGTATTACCCAGCCATAATCTCCACTATAAATTGTAGGGTAATGGCCACTTATCATCATAAATAAAACGGGTAAGGTAAAGTAATTGTTATGACGAGAGCGGAGATAACCTATTTTTCCCAGTTCTAAACTAACTTCAGTGGAGTTTTCACAAGCATCAACTAATTTTTTTTGAACTGGAATAATTACAAAGAAAACATTGGCAACCATTACCGTTCCAATCATTGAGCCAATTTGCATATAAACGGCTCTAGGATTAAAAATATTGCTATAAAAATATGCAAATAATGCAATTACTATAAAAATAATAGCTAAAAAAATTGCGGATTTAGTTACCAACTTTGACTTACATAAAAGATCATAGATAAGCCAAAAAAGTAACAGTCCTAAGAGACTTAAACCAACGCCATATAATGCAGATATTGAGCTATTGGTAGCTAAGAGATAAGTGCTAGCATTAAAATAATAGATAACTGAAAGCAGTGAAATTCCAGAAAGCCAAGTAACGTAAGCTTCCCATTTAAACCAGTGCAAAGGTTCTGGGAGGGTTTGAGGATATTTCTTATATTTTTCTAAATGATAAAAGCCACCGCCGTGAACTGCCCATAAGTTACCAGCTATCTCGTCTCTATTATTTAATCGGTCAAGTTTATTTTCAAGCCAATTAAAATAAAAGGAAGCACCAATCCAAGCTATACCTGCAATTATATGGAGTAATTTCAAAACTAGACTGAGCCAGTCCATTAGATATATTTGCATCATAAGCTAAGCTCCACATAAATACTAACATCTTCAATTTTACTAACAGTGCACTGCTTTATACTGTCTTTGTCAACATTGTGTTTCCTGTCTATCACCACGAATTGAGCGTTATCTTTTAAACTAATTAAAGGAAAGTGCCAAACTCCTCTTGAATAACTTATGCCTTGATCACCATCCGTAATAAAAGCCTTAATATTTTCAATGACAGGCTCTTGTGATGGAGGCGCGACAACAACTATAAATGGCGTGTTATTTTTTGGGATAAATGTCTGACTAAAAAAAGGATGATTCTCGAGCATAGTAATTTGAAGAGGAAACCGCCTCTTCTTAGCAACAAAAATATGGACACTGGTTTCTCCCTCTGCCTCCTTAGTATCTAATTTTACAATATCAGGAAACTTGGATGCAAAACCATCATTAATTGTAATAGATTCTTTATTTTCAGTACTAAGCACTTCGCCAAATAGTTGGAAATTATCTGCAGTTAGAACCTCAGGAGTTAGTTTTAAAGTATTCATATCTAGGTAAATTTTCCAATAAGTTTCAACCTGGCTATGCCGCCATCTGGATATATATCAACACGGACATGAGTAAACACATCATTATGAAGTATGTCCGAACCTTTAAAAACATGCATTTGGTTTATCTTTAATTTTTTTCCTTCAATAAGTTTATTCCAAGTTTTACTATTTTCTTTCAAAGTTTTATCATCTTCACCGGGTGAATTGGAAGTTGATATTGAGAAAGTATCTGGAAAATTACCTTTAAAAAATTTCGTATCAACTACTACTTCCTCAGCAGTTGCAGGCTTAGAGAGCGCAATAATTCCCCAGTCGTTCCCAGGCTTTCTTCGCCGCCTTGTTTCCCATCCATCAGCCATACTTAAAGGCTCATGCTTTTCTAAAACATTACTTAAACTTCCAAAGTGCTCATCATTTGCAAAGATCGCTTTCGCACCACTTTCTTTTGATATTACGTTCGTACCATTAATTTCATACTTCTTCTCATCAACCCATATCTCACCATAAGCCCTGAAACGAGCAATTCCACCATCTGGGAATAATGTAATTTTTAAATGCGTAATTGGCTTTGATGAAGCGCTATTAAATAAATTTTTTGAGTCACCCTCTAGGGATTCTTTAGTAACAAGATCAAACCATTCTGAAACTGCGGTGCCATCAACAACTAAGTCATCAGTAGTTCCTCCTGGCACAGAGCAGCCTTGAACAGAAATTGCAGGTGCAAAATTCCCAGTAAAGTGAGTTGTATCAATATTAAAGTTATTAATAATAGATTCAGCGCCTAACCTAATAAAACAAAAGTCATTTTTCCCATCTCGCCGCCTTCGGCTCTCCCAGCCATCCATCCACTTACCATTTATATCGTATTTGTCTTCAATCCAAACAGGCTCACTTGATTGGAGCATACGGCCTGAGTCTGCAAAAAATTCATCACTACAATAAACAACTTTAGTACCAAAACTTGCACTAGCAACATCAATCTGGTTATCAGATTCCATAAATCTCCTTAATTCTTAGCCACGCTATTTTATTAATCTCATCTAGAGCATTTAATCTTTCTTGATTTTTTGAATTGTCTTTTCGCTCTTTAAACTGCGAAATGATGGCAGATTTATTTTTTTCTTTAACGGCCATAATAAAGGGGAAGTCAAATTTAGCAAAGTACTCCCTATTAAGCTCTTCAAAAAGCTCAATTTCAGAGTCAGAGCAATCACTTAATCCAGCAGATTTTTGTTCAGTAGTTGAGAAATCAGTAAGTTCATTATTTTGGGCTTTTTTGCCTGCCAAAGTTGGGTGAGCTGCTATCAAGTTATCCTGTAAGTCAGAATCTGCATTCAGCATAGTATTTGAAAGTAATTCATGAAATTTTTCTAAACTATTATATTTTTCATCGGCTAAAACTAGAGGTAACGATTTTTCTACAAACCAAGGAGTATGCTCATACAGGTTTTCAAAAGTTTCTAAAAACGCTTCTGCAGATTGTTGCGCTAAATTGAATGGTAATTCCATCTCTTGCCCTTTTTAAAAATTCTTATACCAATGGTTAGCAATTTCTCTGCGCGAGCAAAGCCAAACGTTATCATAAGTTTTAACATATTCTAAAAATCGTCTCATAGCCATAATTCTTCCAGGGCGCCCTAGTATTCTCGCATGCATTCCAACTGACATCATTTTCGGACTTACCTCTCCCTCAAGATACAGCGCGTCAAAAGTATCCTTTAAATAGTTAAAGAACTGGTCTCCAGAATTAAATCCCTGAGGTGAAGCAAACCTCATATCATTTACATCGAGAGTGTAGGGAATAATTAAATGCTTTTTTTCAGAGCCAAATTCATTTGACCAGTAAGGCAAGTCGTCGTCATATGTGTCACTATCATAAAGAAACCCCCCCTCTTCCACAATCAGCTTTCTTGTATTTGGACTATTTCTTCCGGTATACCATCCTTCTGGTCTTTTTCCTAAGTATTCTGTCAAAACAGAAATACAGTCTTTTATATGCTCTCGCTCTATTTTTTCATCAACAAATTGATAATCTATCCATCTAAATCCATGCGCACAAATATCATAATTTTGTTCTACCAAATAATCTGCAAGTTCTCGATTACGAGCAATGGCAAGAGCCACAGCAAAGATAGTTACTGGGACATCGAATTCTTTAAAAAGGTTTAATATTCTCCAAACACCTGCTCTTGAGCCATACTCATAAATGGACTCCATACTCATATGCCTAACGCCTTGATAAGCATTAGCTCCAACAATCTCTGAAAGGAATGCTTCTGATGCATTGTCTCCATGCAAAATTGAATTTTCTGCACCTTCTTCATAATTCAACACAAATTGAACTGCAATACGGGCTTTATTTGGCCATTTGGGGTGGATTGGATCCTTACCATAGCCCACCATATTTCGGGGGTAGCTGTTAAGACTTTGAATAATTTTTTTATTCATAATAATTCCTAGTTATGTATGAAACTAGAGCCATTATTTTTAAGTGAAGTACTCATAAATTGATATTTAAATAATTATTTAATTATATGCATAAATGTATTAATAATTATTGTAAACAATTTTTTTTCACTTTGAATTTAAAAATGATTATTTGTACTTGTATATTCAAGAATACTTAAACTATATAGTTAATTATTTGAACTATAAGAAATAGATTGAAAATACATTGAAATTTTTTTGACAAAGGACATCATCAAGAATAGAATACTAGCAACTTGAGATTTTATTTCTATATACTTTTAATATAAAGCTTGAGTTAAAAACAAAGGTATTTTTAGACTATCTTTATTTTAATGATGGTTTTTGTTCTATTGAAAAAATTAAGATTAACAACTAAGGAGAAGTACACAATGAAAAACACGAAACATTCACATTTTGGTGGATTTATCAAAAAAACTGGTCTAGCAATAATAGCTACAACAATTGCATTATCAGCGTCAATTGCTCAAGCTGATATTAAGCCTGCTGTAGTTTATGATACTGCTGGTAAGAATGACAAGTCTTTTAACGAGGCGGTCTTCAATGGCATCATGAGATTTGCTAATGATACTGGTATTGCTGTTACTGAGCTAGAGCCTACTAATGAAGCGATGATGGAGCAAAGCCTTAAGAAGTTTGCACAACGCGGGTATAGTCCAGTTGTAGCCGTAGGTTTTACTATGGCAAACGCTGTTGCTGCTGCTGCTGCAGAGTATCCTGATACTCAGTTCACTATCATTGATGGTGTTGTAGATGCTCCAAACGTTCAAAATGTTGTCTTTAAAGAGCAAGAAGGATCTTTCCTTGTTGGTATTATGGCTGCTATGGCATCAAGCACCGGCACTGTAGGCTTTGTTGGTGGCATGGATATTCCATTAATTAGTCGCTTTGAGTGTGGTTATAAGCAAGGTGTTGCTCATCAAGATAGCTCAATGACTGTATTAGCTCAGATGACTGGATCAACTCCAGCTGCTTGGGGTAACCCGACTAAAGGTGGTGAAATTACTCGTAGCCAAGTTGAAAATGGTGCTGACGTAGTTTATGCTGCTGCTGGTGGAACTGGAATGGGTGTTTACCAAACTGCTGCAGACATGGGTGTGTTAGCAATTGGTGTAGACTCTAACCAAAACTACATTCAACCTGGAACAATGCTTACGTCTATGTATAAGAAAGTTGGATTAGCCGCTTACGAGAGTTTCGAAGCTGCTATGAACGGCACTTGGGAAGCTGGTTTTAAAGTGAACGGTGTTGCTGAAGATGGTGTTGGCGCTGCAATGGATGAGTACAATGCAGATCTAGTTTCTGCTGAAATGCTTGCCGCAGTTGAAACTGCAAGAGCTGGAATTATTGATGGTTCTATTGTGGTTCATGACTACATGAGTGATAATACCTGCCCTTTATAAGAAGCAGTTTTTATTCTTAAAAAACATCCGGCTCTAGGGCCGGATGTTTTTTTTTAAACTTTAATATGTATTTTTTATAAAACTATATATTAAAGTTACAAATTCATACAACTATAATAATTACATATTTTTATATAAATATTATCTATGACTAAGTCAAACATTGCTATTGAACTTATAAATGTTGACAAACATTTTGGTGCTGTGCATGCAAATGACAAGGTCAACCTGAGCGTTAAAACTGGAACAATACATGGCATTGTCGGTGAGAATGGAGCGGGTAAATCCACTCTAATGAGTATCTTGTACGGCTTTTATCAGGCCGACTCTGGACAAATTAAAGTCTTTGATAAAGACTTTAGAGCTACTAGCTCAAAACAATCCATTGAAGCAGGAATTGGAATGGTTCATCAACATTTCATGCTGGTTGATAATTTTACCGTTCTTGAGAATGTCATTCTCGGCAGTGAGGGTGGCGCATTAATTACAGAAAGCCTAGCAAATGCTCGAGTTGAGCTGACTAGACTTGCTAAAGAATATGGGTTGGAAGTTGAACTAGATATTGCAGTAGAAGAGCTCTCTGTTGGAATGCAGCAACGCGTCGAAATCTTAAAGGGTCTTTACAAGGGCGCTAAGGTTTTAATACTTGATGAACCCACAGGAGTCTTAACGCCACAAGAGTCTGATGAGTTATTTCGTATTTTTGAAGCTCTTAAGAATGAAGGCGTTACGATTATATTAATTACTCACAAGCTTCGAGAAATTATGAATATCACAGACCATGTATCGGTCATGAGAGCGGGCAAGATGGTAGCCCATAGGGAGACAAGTAAAACCAACCCTGAAGAGCTTGCAGAGTTAATGATTGGTAGAAAAGTACTTCTAAATATTAAGAAGTCTAAAGCAAAAATTGGTAAGCCCCTTCTAGTTGCAAAAAATCTCGAAATAAATAATGAACAAGGATTAAAGCGCGTATCAGAAGTAAGCTTTGAGGCTCGCTCTGGTGAAATTCTTGGAATTGCAGGCGTCACCGGTAATGGTCAGGGAACACTTCTCAAGGCACTAGCTGGAATACTCCCATTAACCAAGGGCTCTATTGAAATTATGGGTGAAACCATATCCCCAAAAAGTCGACTTAATCCTGAGCAATTGCGAAATCTTGGTGTTGCTCATGTCCCTGAGGACCGTCAAAAAATGGGAATGATTGCAGACTTTAGTGCTAGCGAAACTGCCCTAATGGGTTACCAAAATGATAAGGATCTAAATCAAGGAATTTGGCTAAAAAAATCACTAGTTAAGGCTAATTGCGCATCCATAATGGAGGCCTTTGATGTCCGTCCACCCAATCCAAACTTGATGTCCTCAAACTTTTCAGGGGGCAATCAACAAAAACTTATCCTAGCAAGAGAATTTGAACGCGACCCAGAAGTTTTAATTATTGGCCAACCTACACGCGGTGTTGATATAGGTGCTATTGAATTTATTAGAAAACGCATTATTCAAATGAGAGATGCTGGCAAAGCTATTGTCCTAATTTCTGTTGAGCTAGAGGAAATCATGTCTCTTAGTGACAGAATAATTGTGATGTGTGATGGAGTAATTACTGGCACTGTTAATGGCGCAGATGCAGATGAAGCAACACTCGGCATGATGATGGCGAATGCGCTTGAATCTCCGGCAGAAGTCAAGGGAGCTGAAGTATGACACGTGATAGACGATTATCATGGATAAATGGCTTATTGCTGCCTTTGTTTAATGTTTTGACTGCATTTATAGCTACCGGCATTGTTTTTCTATTTATAGGAGTCGATCCAATAGAGGCAACCAAGATATTAATCTATGGTGCACTTGGTTACGATGAAGGTCTTGGTTACACTCTTTATTACGCAACAAACTTTGTCTTTACTGGCCTTGCTGTGGCTGTTGCATTTCACGCTGGATTATTTAATATTGGAGGAGAGGGTCAGGCATATGTTGGGGGCCTTGGCACTGCGTTAGTTGCCTTATATATGAATCCTGCACTTAGCGCATGGATTGTCATTCCGTTGGCTATCTCAGGAGGCTTGTTGTTTGGAGCATTATGGGCGATCATTCCTGCTTACTTGCAAGCTTATCGTGGAAGTCACATTGTTATAACTACCATAATGTTTAACTTTATAGCCTCCTCATTAATGGTTTACGTCTTGGTCAATGTGTTGCGTGAGGTTGGCGAGATGTCACCAGAAAGCGGGGACTTTATTGAAGCCTCATGGATCCCTTTTGTGCATGATGTATTAGCCAATTTTGGTTATGAAGTTACAAGGTCACCCCTTAATATGTCGATATTTGTTGCGTTATTTTTCTCAGCTGTAGTCTGGTTTTTCCTATGGCATACTAGATGGGGCTTTGCAATTCGAGCTGCAGGCAAAAGTAATGAAGCTGCAATTTATAGTGGAATTAATCCAAAAAAAATTATTGTTGTAACTATGTGTATTTCGGGGGCCCTAGCCGGCCTAGTTGGTATCAATGAACTTATGGGAGTTCAGCATCGCCTATTCTTAAATTTTAATTATGGTTATGGATTTGGTGGTATCGCGGTTGCCTTAATGGGCCGCAATCATCCTGTTGGTATTCTTATTGCAGCCTTCTTGTTTGGAATACTTTATCAGGGTGGTGCAGAATTAGACTTTGAATTACAAAACGTATCAAGGGACATTGTTGTTGTTATGCAAGGCCTAGTCATCTTGTTTTGTGGTGGCTTGGAGTATTTATATAGGCCTGTTTTAATTCGCTATTTAGCACCAGTTGAGGCATCAGAATGAGCGACTTCTTTTTAACTACTGTATTGACATTTGACGCCTCAGTTAGAATCTGTGTTCCACTTATTTTTGCTTCTATGGCTGGCTTGTTTGCTGAGCGATCAGGTGTTGTAGATATTGGTCTGGAAGGAAAGCTTTTGATGTCAGCCTTTATTGCTGCAAGTGCAGCAAGCGTTTTTGGCTCACCCTGGCTTGGTTTAATTGCCGGTATGTTTGCATCCTCTGTATTAGCAATGATTCATGGCTTTGCATCCATTACCTATAAAGGCAATCAGATTGTTAGTGGAGTTGCAATAAATATCTTGGCGTCTGGACTGACAATGATTCTAACGTTAGCCTGGTTTAAAAGAGGAGGCATTACGCCGACCCTTCAAAATGACGAAAGATTTCTTTCTATTACCCTCCCTGGAGTCGATATTATTGATCATATTCCTATTATTGGTGTAATTTATAGGGAGCTCATTAGTGGTCATAATATCCTGGTTTATTTAGCCTTTGTGATTGTTCCAATTGTTTGGTGGGTGGTTTACCGAACTCGATTTGGTTTACGCCTTAGAGCGGTAGGAGAAAATCCTAAAGCGGTTGATACAGCAGGATTATCAGTTGAAGGTCTACGCTACAGAGCTTTATTAGTTGGTGGTATTTTATGTGGGATTGGTGGCGCTTATATTTCAACTGCATATACTGCACAATTCACAAAAGAGATGACTGCTGGTGCTGGCTTTATTGCTTTAGCTGCACTAATTTTTGGAAAGTGGCACCCATACAAGGTTTTAGCTGCGTGCTTCTTATTTGCCTTTTTACAGGCATTATCTATTAGACTTCAAGGTGTTGTCTTTCCTGTTATTGGTGAAATTCCGGTTCAATTGATCGATGCAGCCCCTTATATTTTAACTATTATTTTATTAGCAGGGTTTATTGGCAAAGCAGTTCCTCCTAAGGCATCTGCCCAACCTTATATTAAGGAGTTATAAGTATGAGTGAAGAAAGTCATATTGCAGCTACTAAAAGTGCCATGAGCAAAGCCTATGTCCCTTACTCTAACTATCCTGTTGGTGTTTTAATAATAACTGACAAAGGGAATACTTATTCAGGTTGTAATGTTGAAAATGCTAGCTACCCGCTTGGAAACTGTGCTGAGGCATCTGCTATTGCATCAATGGTAATGGGTGGTGAGAAAAAAATTAAAACAATATATGTTATGACAAAGAATGATGAAGGTGGAATACCTTGTGGTGGATGTAGACAGAGAATAAGAGAATTTTCGGATGAAAATACAAAAATTATGCTGTGCTCTCCAAGTGGAGTTCAGAACCATATGAATCTTGCTGAATTATTACCTCATTCCTTTGGGCCGGAGCACCTGTAATGAGTCAAGTTGATGATTGTGTTGGTATCATAAATCAAACAATTGCTAACTTTAAGCCTGAAGTTGGTCTTATTCTTGGATCTGGCTTAGGTCAGTTTTGCGATAATATCAATACGATAGCTAGTCTAGATTTTGACTCACTTCCAGGCTTTCCAGTTGCCGGTGTTGGTGGTCATGCTGGAAGGCTTTTATTTGGTACAGTTGAAGATACCAATGTTGTTGTAATGCAAGGTCGAGCTCATTATTATGAGAACGGAAGAGCAGACATAATGGCTGTTGCCATTCAAACACTTAACGCAATAGGATGCAAAAGCCTGGTACTAACTAATGCTGCTGGAAGTTTAGTTAAAGGAGCATCGCCAGGAAGCGTTATGCTTATAACAGATCATATTAATATGACGGGAGTTTCTCCCTTGTTTGGTGCTGAAAGTAATAAGCGTTTTGTGGATATGAGTGATGCCTATAATCCTGAGCTAAATGATAATATGCGCTCTTCCGCTAAAATGAATGACATCAACCTACATGAAGGAGTTTATGCATGGTTTAGTGGGCCGCAATTTGAAACTCCTGCTGAAATTAAAGCTGTCAAAACCCTAGGCGCAGATGCTGTAGGAATGTCTACAGTTCCTGAAGTTATTTTAGCTCGCCATCAAGGGCTTCCACTATGCGCTCTTTCAGTTATTACTAATTATGCAGCAGGAATGAGTGCCACAAAACTAAGTCATGAACAGACAATTGCCTTTGCAAGCAAGGCTGCAGACACTGTCGAAAAAGTTTTAATTTCATACCTAAAGAATCTATAGATTTTATTAAGCATCAAAGAATATGACTAAAAACATCACTAAAGCTCAAATACCTCAAAAAGATAGCAAAGTTATCTCTTATCCAAATTTAGTTGATTCAGAAAGCTTAAAGGAAAGCTCTGGTGTTATTAGAAATCCAGGGACAGACTTTAGACTTGATAAAATATCAAATATAGCAATTAATAGAAGTGCTGTTGAGAGGCGCTGTTCTAATTACGGAACAAGGCGAAGTATAAAAAAAGATAAACAAGCTGCATGGCTTCTCAAAGCTATTACTTTAATGGACTTAACTACCCTTTCTGGAGACGACACAGAGGCTCGCGTTAGGCGTCTTTGCAGTAAAGCAAAACAGCCTATTAGCAACAAGCTTGAAAAAATATTGGGCGCTGAACCTTTAAATTTAAGGGTTGCTGCTGTTTGCGTATACCATGACATGCTTGCTTCTGCCAAAAAAGCATTGAATAATTCAAAGGTTAATTTAGCCGCGGTATCCACAGGATTTCCAGCTGGCCTCTCCCCTCTTCCATTAAGACTTAAAGAAATCGAGTATTCAGTAGATTCGGGTGCTAATGAAATTGATATAGTTATAAGCCGCCGACATGTTTTAGAAGGAAACTGGGAAGAACTGTATAAAGAAGTAAAAATGTTTCGTGAAAAATGTGGCGATGCTCATATGAAAACTATTTTAGCTACGGGTGAACTTGGAAATCTTAGTAATATTGCTAAAGCTTCTCAGGTTTGTATGATGGCTGGGGCTGACTTTATTAAAACGTCTACTGGTAAAGAGCCTACTAACGCAACCCTTCCAGTAAGTTTAGTTATGGTTCGAATGATACGTAATTTTTATAATGAAACAGGCATTCGAATCGGCTTTAAAGCTGCTGGTGGAATTAGTGACACTAAAACTGCACTTTTATATATGACAATGATCCAAGAAGAGCTCGGTCGCAGATGGTTAGAGCCAGATTTATTTCGTTTTGGAGCATCTAGCTTACTCGGCGATATTGAACGCCAATTAGACCACTTCTCTAGTGGTTATTACTCGGCATCTTATAGACATCCATTAGCATAGGACTTAACAATGACAATTCTAAAATCATTCAAAGATCTAGATTATAGCGAAGCTCTCGAAAGTGATAAAGAGGCGCATGAGTGGCTTAAACTTAATGATCGCCGCTTTGGTCAGCTGATTAATGGAAAATTTATATCTAATAAAAAATCTAAATTAATTGCTAGCTTAAATCCCTCAAATGGTAAGTTACTAGCCAATATTGAAATTGCAAGTTCTGAACAGCTAGATTTAGCAGTAGAAGCTGCTAGAAAAGCACAACCCTCTTGGGAGTTGCTTGGAGGCCATGGAAGAGCTAAAATTCTTTATGCTTTAGCAAGATTACTACAAAAACATTCGAGATTAATATCTGTACTTGAAACACTTGATAATGGAAAGCCAATTCGTGAAAGTCGTGATATTGATATACCTCTTGCAATAAGGCATTTTTATCACCATGCTGGCTGGGCACAACTTCAAGGTAAAGAGTTTTCTAGTTACCAGTCAATTGGTGTTGTTGCTCAAATTGTCCCATGGAACTTCCCACTATTAATGTTATCTTGGAAAATTGCTCCAGCTCTTGCTATGGGTAATACTATTGTCTTTAAGGCTGCAGAGCAAACTCCAATTTCAGCAATGTTTTTTGCGCACTTATGCGAGCAGGCAGGAGTTCCACCTGGCGTTGTCAATATGATCAATGGTGATGGAAATATTGGCGCTGAACTTGCAGCTCATAAAGGCGTTGATAAAGTTGCATTTACTGGCTCAACTGCTGTTGGTCAGTCCATCAGAAAAAGTACAGCCGGACAAGGTAAAAAACTTACACTCGAACTTGGCGGAAAATCTGCATTTATTGTGTTTGAAGATGCAGATCTTGATGCTGCAGTTGAAGGCTTAGTTGATTCAATTTGGTTTAACCAAGGAGAGGTATGTTGTGCTGGATCAAGATTATTGGTTCAGGCTGAAGTTGCTGAAGACCTTCATCTAAGAATTAAAGAAAGAATTAAACAATTACGCTTAGGCTCTCCTCTTGATAAGTCAATAGACTTAGGCAGTTTAGTTAGCAAGACCCAGTTTAATAGAGTGAGTGAAATGGTCAAAGATGGCTTAAAACATGGCGGAGAAATTTATCAGGCATGTGATATTGAGTCAGAGGGTAACCTCTATCCCCCAACTCTTATTACAAATATTGATTCTAGTCACCCGTTAGCCCAAGAAGAAATTTTTGGACCTGTTTTAGTCTCAATGACTTTCCGAACTCAATCCGAAGCAGTTGAATTAGCTAACAATAGTAGATATGGATTAGCGGCAAGTATTTGGAGTGAAAATATTAATCGCACAATGGATGTTGCTCCTAAAATTAAAGCCGGTGTTGTATGGATTAATTGTCATAATCAGTTTGATGCGTCTTGTGGATTTGGCGGCGTCAAAGAGTCTGGATTTGGCCGTGAAGGCGGAAAAGAAGGTCTTTATGAGTATCTTAAGCCTAACGGTTTAAAGTCATCAAAGAAGACTACTGCTGCTTTAATTACTAAAAATCCTAAAAATAGTGCTATTGACCGAACATTAAAATTTTATATTGGCGGAAAGCAGGTAAGGCCAGACGGTGGTCATAGTATTGCAACTTTCAATGCTGACGGAAGTCATGCAGCTTTCGTTGGTGCTGGCAACAGAAAGGATGTAAGAAACGCTGTAAGTGCAGCCTCAAAAGCATCATCCTGGAGCTCTCAAAGCGGTCACGGCAGAGCTCAAATTATTTATTTTCTTGCTGAAAATTTATCGGTACGCGAATCTGAATGGATTCAACGACTTATAACTCTTTGTGGGGTTTCAAAAAAACAAGCTAAAGCTGAATTTGATGAAAGCATCAGTCGACTCTTTAGTTATGCTGCCTGGGCAGATAAGTATGACGGAGCAGTTCATAGTGCGCCTTATAGAGGCATTACAATGGCACTTCCAGAGCCCATAGGTATTCTTGCTCAAATTGCTCCTGAAGAGCTTCCATTGCTTACATCAATCTCTTTAATTGCCCCAGCAATAGCTATGGGAAACCGAGTTGTTTTAATTCCTAGTGAACGCTTTCCAAGTGTTGCCTTGGAGTTAGTACAAACAATTGAAACTTCAGATGTACCCGCTGGCGTTATAAATATAGTTAGCGGTAATAAGCGTGAGCTTGCTGAGCAAATTGTTGGTCATGCTGAAGTTGATGGAACATGGTGTTGGGCGGATCAAGAGACTATTGCCTCTATTGAAGCTATTAGCGCTATTGACTTAAAACGCTTGTGGGTTCATGAAGATAATGATCGAGATTGGCTTAATCCTGATCAGGGTGAAAGCTTAGAATTCCTTAGAAATGCAACTGAAGTGAAAAATATTTGGACTCCATATGGCGACTAATTTATGAGCGCATTATTCCTTCCTCAAGAACTAATTAGAAAAAAACGTGATGGTTTGATACTGAATGACCCTGAAATTGGTTTTTTAGTTCAAGGTATTACTGATGGCAGTTTGACGGATGCTCAGTTAGGCGCATTTGCAATGGCAGTTTTTAAATGCGGCATGACTATGGATGAACGCGTTAGTTTAACTCAGCACATGATGCACTCAGGTGATACGCTTCAGTGGCAAGACCTTAACTTAGATGGTCCAGTAGTAGATAAGCATTCAACTGGCGGCGTAGGAGACAAGATAAGTTTAATGTTGGCTCCAATAGTTGCTGCTTGTGGAGGCTACGTTCCAATGATTTCTGGTCGCGGCTTGGGTCATACGGGTGGCACACTAGATAAGCTTGAAAGCATTCCAGGATATAATGGAACTCCTGATAATAAAAAATTTAGATCGCTTGTTAAGGAAGTTGGCTGCGCTATTATTGGGCAAACTGCTAAACTTGCTCCAGCAGACCAGCGTTTTTATGCTACTAGAGACGTCACCGCAACAGTTGAGTCAATTGACCTTATTACCGCGTCAATTCTATCAAAAAAACTAGCCTCTGGACTTGATGCCCTTGTAATGGACATTAAAACTGGTAATGGTGCATTTGCTGCAAACTATTCAATGGCGCAAGAATTAGCCCAAAGTATTGCCAATGTATCGAGTAAATCTGGCGTGCCAACTAGCTGCTTGATCACGGATATGAGTCAGGTTCTTGGTCATAGCGTAGGTAATGCTATAGAAGTCAAAGAGTGTATAAATTTTTTAATCAAACCTGAAAATGCTAACCTTAGACTTCTTGAGCTTACCATTGAGTTAGCAGCTCATATGTTGCAGCTGAGTGGCATTGAAAGTGACCTTGAAACTGCTCGAGTGAAATCTCAAGATGCACTAACGTCTGGCAAGGCAGCTGCAATATTTGAACAAATGATTTCTGCTCTTGGTGGGCCAAGTGATTTACTAGAAAAGTCTCACAAACACTTAGTCCCTATGCCCGTTATTAGGCCTATAGTAGCAAAATCTTCTGGACATGTTTTGGAAATGGATGTGCGCGCTATTGGTCTTAGTATGATACATTTAAAAGCTGGCAGAACTAAATCTAGCGACCCAATAGATCATGGCGTTGGATTAAGTGATATTGTTGAAATCGGTCAATGGATTGATAAAGGTGAGCCACTTGCAATTGCTCATACGCGAGATAAAGAACAATTGAGCTATCTCCAAGAAACTATTCCTGGATTTATTTCATTAGGAGCTAAACATATAGAGCCGCCAACCCTAATCCATGAAATACTAGGCTCAAATTAGAAGGTTTATAGATGAAAAGATCAATTATTTTAGTTTTAGATTCTTTGGGTTTAGGTTCAACTGAGGACTCGCATCTTTATGGTGATACAGGGGCGGATACTTTAGGTCATATTATTGAGTCTTGTGATTCTGATAGCGCTAACAATTCTGAGCGAAATGGCCCCCTAGTTATTCCTAACTTGATTCGATGGGGTTTAGGGGAGGCTGCAATTGCAAGCCGTAAAAAGCCCTTACCAATTTCTCGAGTTGAGCCTCAGGGCGCTTTTGGTTATGCGAAAGAAGTTAGCGCTGGCAAGGACACCCCGAGTGGTCACTGGGAGATTTGTGGTCTGCCAGTTCCTTTTGAATGGGGAACATTTCCAAAAACTGAAAACTGCTTTCCTGAATCACTCCTTCTTAGTCTTATAAAGGAAGGAAAAATAGATGGGACACTTGCAAACAAACATGCATCAGGCACTCAAGTAATTGAAGAGTTTGGTCAAGAACATATAGATAGTGGATTTCCTATTTGTTATACCTCGGCTGACTCAGTATTTCAAATTGCTGCCCATGAAGAGCATTTTGGATTAGATAGGCTCTATGAATTATGCACCGTCGCAAAACGCTTAGTTGATCCACTAGAAATTACAAGAGTAATCGCAAGGCCATTTACTGGAAACTCTAAAGATGGCTTTGAGCGAACTGCTAATCGAAAAGATCTTACTACGCCGCCCAATGGCCCAACGCTGTTAGACAATATTCAAGATGGTGGTGGAGATGTTATTTCAGTTGGAAAAATTGGAGATATTTTTTCGAATCAAGGAGTCAGCTATACCGTTAAGGCAGCTAATAACATGGGCTTGGTTGATCAATTATTATCTGAAATGAAGAAAGTTAATGAAGGACTAATCTTTGTAAATCTAGTAGATTTTGATACTAAATTTGGCCATCGACGTGATGTTGCAGGGTACGCTCTAGCACTCGAGCAATTTGATGCCCGAATACCTGAAATTGAATCGCAACTAACCAGCAATGACTTGGTGCTAATAACAGCAGATCATGGCTGTGACCCAACATGGCCTGGTAATGATCACACCCGTGAACATGTTCCAGTTGTTTTTTATGGACAATCAATAAAGAACAATAACTTAGGGGAGCGAGAAAGCTTCTGTGATATGGGACAAACTATTGCTCAGCATCTTGAAATAGAGCCTTTACTTCATGGTAAAGCTTGTAACTTAAGTTAACTAATATGCAAGATCAAATTCAAAAGCTACCCAAAGTTGAGCTTCATAGCCACCTAGAAGGAACTATTAACCCTAAATTATTTCATGAAATTGCCAAACGTAATAACGTTGACTTTGATGAAGATATTTTTGATGAAAATGGTGGTTATGCCTGGACTGACTTTCCAAGCTTTCTTAACGCTTATGACTCAGTAAGTTCATGCCTTAAAAATGCTAAAGATTACAGAGATATTATGTATGAATATCTTAAAGACTGCTCATCACAAAATGTAATATATGCTGAGACCTTTATATCTCCTGATCACGCTAGTGATTGTGGTATTAGCTATAATGACTTGATTAGAGGGTGCGCAAAAGGAATAGATGATGCGCAGTTAGATTTTGGTATTATTGGGCGAATTATTGTAACTTGCGTTCGGCATTTAGGACCTCAAAAAGGGGTTGATGTTGCACAAAAAATGGTTGATAACCCTCATCCTTATGTTGTTGGGTTTGGTATGGGCGGTGATGAAAATTCATTCAAATTAATTGATTTTGCCCCTGCTTTTAATATTGCAGCTAAAGCTAATTATCCTTGCACAGTTCATGCAGGTGAGATATGCGGCGCAGAAAGTGTTTGGGATGCCATAAATTATTTACCCGTTAGTAGAATTGGTCATGGCGTTAGAAGCGTGGAAGATGAGCATCTACTAGATGAGCTAAAAAATCGTAATATAGCCTTAGAGATTTGTCCTGGAAGCAATCTAGCTCTATCGATATACCCTAGTTGGGAGAGTCACCCAATCAAACTCATTATGTCTAAAGGGATAAGTGTGAGCCTTAATTCAGATGATCCACCATTTTTTCATACTAGCGTTGGTCAAGAATATCAGGGATGCGCTGATCAACTTGGCTTTGAAATTAAGCACCTTAAATCTATCTCAACAATGGCTGTTAAGTCTTCTTTTGCAGACCCTGAGACAAAATTACACCTTCTTAGTAAAATTTCACAGTCTTAATTAAGAAAAAATCAAATTCTATAAATATAAAGACGAAACCTCTATAAAATTTCTAATAATAAAGATGCTTTAAAATTCATTCAAGTCACATTATTAAACTAATAACTAATAATAAAAATGTCAATATCAAAAAAATACATCACAGCTGACGAGTTGCTTCTTGACTCTTTTAGATTGGGAGTTCAAATACACAATAGTGGTTTCAAACCTGACTTTATTGTTGGAGTTTGGCGAGGTGGAACGCCAGTTGGTATAGCCATTCAAGAGATTCTTGGGTATTTGGGTAATGAATCTGATCATATTGCGATTCGAACTTCATCATACTACGGCATTAATGAACAATCAAAAGAGGTTAGGGTTCATGGTATCGACTATCTAATTAGTCATATGAATGCTGAAGACAAGCTTCTTATTGTTGATGATGTCTTTGACTCGGGTAGAAGTATTAAAGCGATCTTAGATACTCTGAATGAAAAATCTAGAAAAAATATACCGCATGATATTCGAATGGCTATGCCTTGGTACAAGCCTTTAAGAAATATAATAGATACTGTACCAGATTACTATATCCACGAGACTGATGATTGGCTAGTCTTTCCTCATGAGATGGATGGACTTTCAGAACAAGAAATCTTTGAAAATAAGAAAGATATGAAAGAAATCTTATCTCACGTTAAAGTTAAGTAAATCTTCCAAGGTATCAAAATTTAGAAGGTCGATTTAATAACGTCCCACAACCCATAAAATATGGCGAGCCATATTAAGCCCTTTATTAGAAAAAATAGAAAAGGCAAAATAATAAGCATCCACTTATTTTTAATTCGTTTTTTAAGAAACTTAATCATGAAAATGACAAGCAACCTCATGATTGCTTGATACCTCTTTAAACTCAGGCTTTTCTATTGCACAAATATCTTGAGCTTTTTGACACCTTGTTCTAAAAACACAACCTGA
>JACKQG010000570.1_pt2 | contig 48094 bp, 55 predicted proteins | sample 8237621 | NCBI WGS metagenome assembly JACKQG01 (sample SAMN15677084, study PRJNA649215) | marine metagenome | biome: marine; feature: Black Sea; material: saline water; isolation source: suspended particulate matter (SPM) from the Black Sea western gyre | collected 2013-06-09/2013-06-10 | depth... | reverse complement strand
TGCCGGCAATGACCCTTAATAGAAGGTGAAGGGAATACTCTGCAGCTTCAGCCAGCATGCTGTCTGGGGCGGCAATAGCCGGGATGTCGTGTTTTACGGCTTGCCGGTAAAGTATCCGTGACTCTGCTGCAGGTTTTCTTCCCAGGTTGGCGGCAACTTCGAGGCCGGAATTTTTCCAGGAGAGAAGCATGTCAATATCGCTGCACAGGACAATAAGGCCTTTGCCGTGGTTTCGTATATTTTCAAGCAGCTGAAATCCTGTGTCACAGTGCCGGTCGGTAATGATTTGACAGAGGTTGGTGTAGCCGGTTTGGTCTTTCGCCAGGCAGACAGCTGTTTTTTTCGATCCCGGTTCGGTTATTTCCGCCCCGATCAGGGGAATAATTTTTTCCTGCCGGCAGGCGTGGAGGAATCTCCAGAGACCATAGAGGTTGTCGCGGTCAGTCAGGGCAAGATGTGTGTAGCCGAGCCTGGCGGCACGGCGGCAGAGTGCCTCCGGTGAACTGGTTCCCTGCAGGAGAGAATAGTACGAGCGGACAATGAGGGGGGTAAAGATCGTTTCCATTTCATTGAAAGGTGGTCCTTAGACGGGATGTGACAAAATATCCAGAACATCTCTTTTTTCCACCGGGAAAGGAGTAGAAAGAGCATTTTTATTGGCTATGGCATATGCGACCATTGTCTCCAGTTCGTCATCAGGGACTATGTCTTGGAGGCAGGAAGGGCAGCCTAATGCGGTGATAATAGAATCCAGCCGCAGATCATATCGATCAAAAAGGGATGCAATATGTTCATGTTTGGCAACATTATGGGCAGACAGCATTTTGAGAAAATATGGAAGCAGGATAACGTTGGCTGTGCCATGGTGGATGTTTTTATGGTTTGTCAGGTAGTACCCCAGAGAGTGGAGAAGGGTTGTGCCGGTATGGAGGATTACCGCACCTGCCAGGGATGAAGCATAGAGAAATGAGGCAAGAGAGTCATCTGCCTCAGGTGCCTGGCGTGAGGTAAGCGTCGCAATAAGGCGCTCCATGGCATGGAGAGCCAGGGTGTCGGAAAATGGATTGGCCCTTTTTGAGATGAATCCTTCCAGGGCATGGGTCAGTGCGTCACATGCTGTTGCAAGGATGAGATTTTTGCTGAGGGAACGAAGCAGCTCCGGATCAAGCAGTGCGTGGCTGGGGAAAGTGTTTTCTGCGGAAAAGTTTAGCTTGTCCCTGTGGGCAGTGTCCGTGATGATGGCATAGTGGTTCATTTCACTGCCTGTTCCGCAGGTAGTCGGTATTGCCACCACAGGCAGCGGCTGTTCCGGAAAGACATTCTGCTTGATAAGCTGGTGGAAGTCATCCCTGTTTGTGCAAAGCGCTGCAATGGCTTTTGCTGCATCAAGGGCGCTGCCGCCGCCGACAGCGACAATGGCCTGGCAGCTTTGGTCATTGATGAAATTGCCGCCCTGCACCACCGTGGCAATGGAGGGATTTGGCTCTATTGCGCAAAAAAAAGAGAGTTCTTTGTCGTGCAGCTCTTTTTTAAGAAACGAACGCATACCGGTCGTGTCAAGAGAGCTTTTTCCCGAGATTATGCCGATTCGGGCATAGCTTTTCATGAGTTCAGGAAGGAGAGACCTGCTTCCTGAGCCGAAATGGGCCTTGACCGGTGAATGAAAATGAAAGTGCGTATTAAGCATGAGATTTCCCTTTTTTTAATAGGCAAAGCAGCGAGCATGCCTGATGCTGGCTTCGCCGTGTCGTCCCCGTATGCGGTCAAGTGCGGAGGTTAAATTCTGCTGGCGCACAGTATGTTTTTTCTCTTCCGGAAAAAGACACGCCTGGGGTGACGGTATTGTCAGTTTGTCACAGGTAAGGCGGAGACAGCGCAGCTGGACCCTGCGTGTCCATGCCCGCTGCAGAATAGTCCGGGCCAGACAGAAAAGAGTGTCGTCATGACAGAGGCCTTTTTTGACCGTGGTTTGTCGTACTGCCTGTTGTCTGTCTGCGTATTCCAGGAAGATGCTGATCTGTCTTGCCGTAAGATTCCGGTATCGCAGCCTTCTTCCTGCTTTCTCGGCAAGTTTGAAGAGCACTGTCAGTGCCAGGTTCCAGTCATTGCTTTCATGAGCGAAAAAGTGTTCCACGCATATTTTCGGCGGCGTCCGGGCCATGGAAAATACCGGCGTGGAATCAATGCCGCGAACAGCGCAATAGATTTTCTCAGCTCTTTTTCCGAAAGGAATCATTAACTGGGAAAGTGAAAGAGCTGCGGCCTGGCCTGTGATGCGTAGGTTGAATTCCTGCATCCGGATCAGTTCCCGCCGAAAGAGACCGGGCAGAAGGGAGAGCGGCAGCGGTGCAAGAAAGGTATCTTCTGTTCCCGCGGCAACAATATATTCCCCAGACGGCTTGACCAGGCGGCTCGCCGCTTTGGCCACCAGTTTATTGGTTGCCACCGTCCAGATAGGATTCAGACCAAGATAATTTTGTGTGCTCTTCCTTATGCGGCATGCAATGTCGGATGGCTGTCCGAAAAGCCTGCCGGTGCCGGAGACATCCATAAAGAGGTGGCCGTCATGGTTTCCTGCTTCAACAAGAGGAGTATAAGGAAGCGCCTGCCGCAGCATTCCCCGCATTGCTTTTTGATAGATTTTCGGCTGTGTCTCCTTGAGAACTGCTTTCCTGCAGAGACGACGGGCCTCTTTCAGCAACATGCCTTTTCGGACTCCCTCATGGAAGGCTTCTTCACTCATGTCATGGACAACAGGCCGTGAGGATCGGGCTGTTGTGACGATAACCGGCTGATTACAGAGAGATCGATCAAGGAGTTTCTCTATGGCGACAGCAAAGTCTGCGACATTCAGGTGGATAATCGATCGCTCCATATTTCATAACCTGTCAGCCTGTTCAGGTCCGCGGACCAGGCCGACGACCTTGCCCTGAATAAGGACTTCCCCTAAATTACAGCGTATTATCGAGTAGGCCTCATTTTCCGGATGCAGTTCTATGATGTCATCCCTGAGGAAGAAACGTTTGACCGTGGCTTCTTCATTGTTGATCAGGGCAACAACAATTTCACCGTTGGCGGCATACTGCCGGGGTTCACAGATCACCAAGTCTCCATGGAATATGCCGGCGTCTTTCATGGAGTCTCCTTTGATCCGCAGGGCAAAAAGATTGGGCCCACGAAAGAGATCTCCATCGACCAGCACAGCCTCGTCATACTCCTGTTGGGCATACATGGGCAGTCCGGCGGTAATTCTGCCAATTACTGCCACTTCGCGGCCGCGATGGGCTGTCTGCGTCCTGGTTTTTCCTTTTTCAAGCAGGCGTATTTCTCTGCTGTAATGCCCAGCCCGCTGGACATACCCTTTTTTTTCGAGGGCTTTGATCATCTGGGAGACTGCGGTATGGCTGACTCCAAGATCATTTGCCGCCTGGCGGAGGCTTGGGATCGCTCCCTGCTCCCTCATCTGTTTTTCCAGGTAAATAAGCGTCTGGTGTTGTTTCTGGGTAAGGTCTTTGGGTATCATGCGAGTATGGTAAGTCTGATTTTACTTGTTTTGGATGAGTAAATGTGACAAATGTAAACATAACATGTTTACATTTGCTGTCAAGGATTTACAAAAGTATAGGTTTTTTCAGGGAAGATCTATTGTCTTGGTGAAAAAGCAACTGACAAAATGGCCGCGGACCAGCCTGACGATAGCATTTGCTTGAATAGGCCGGGTACGGTGAGTAGGGGAGGCGATAGCAATCCGGAGTTTCTGGCCTTTCCTGATGTTGAGTTGTTCTTTGCAGGTGAAATGAAGGTTGTTTTCATTCAGAAGCTGAATGTTGATATTCCTGAGAATGTGATCGCTCTGGGGACTGGTGACAGTCACGTCATAGTCGTGAATACTTGTTTTTGCTACTTCGAACTTTACATTGAATGATTCTTTGCAGTCGCACTGAACCTTAAATTCTTTCAGGTAATAGCGTTTGATGACAGCAGGAACGACGGAGTGTTTTCTGTCGCAATACGGGCAGGAAATGATGGCTTTTTCCCCACTTTTCACTTTCGTCTTCAGGGGAAGCAATAATGTCAGATCTTCCATCATCCCTGCCTTTTTATGAGTGTGTCACTTTTTGTTAAAGGCTCCTTAAAGATCAAGAGCGGCAACGGCTCTGCCGAAATCATCAGGCTTGACGTAGACGATATAACCGTAACTTCCTTTACTGTCTGCAACACCGCTTGAGGAATAAATGTTTACATTGGCGGCAAACAGCTTCTTGTGGATGGGAGCAAGGGCTCCAAGCTGGTCATCTCCCTGAACGAGAAAAGCCTTGTGGGGGCCATCGAGCAGCATTTGTGCATTCTGTGCTTCGTGTTTGAATTTGTCCACATCTTCAGGGAAGATTGCCAGTTGAGTGGAGTTGGGGCCAACTGGAACAGCAGTAAAAGCAAGGAGATTCAATCCGAGTTCTTCGAGAATGGTCAGCAGCTTAAAAGCTTCTCCGGGTTGATCTCTGACAGTTGTGTAATAGTAATCGACCTTCTGAATTGTATACGCCATGATACGCCTCCTCCCGGTGAATTTTTTTGTTCTGCTTACACTCATCTTTTAAAAAAAATAAGCACTGACTTTGAGCTGTCAATCAAAGGTAACCTTAAAAGCAATTATTCAAGGTGCCTAATAGTAAATATCAGCTTTTGTTTGCATGTGTCTCCGCGTCAGAGGGACGGATATAAATTGGGGCGGCACTGGATGGATCGAGGAATTCTTTCCGTTCCCAGAGGGGAATGGCGTGAAAACCTATATGAACGGCTCGAGGAAAAGAAAGGTGTGGTGATGGGAAAATGGCATTGGGTCCGAGAAGATTGTTGAACAGGTCGCTGTAAAGCGCAGCACCGTCACCGATCAGGAGAGTAGGGGTAGTGATTTTCCGGGCGAGTTCTTCCGGAGAAATAACCATATCTTCTGAAAGACGGTGAAGTGAGCCATGTGCATCAGGACGAAATAATGCAGTATACACCTCTTTTTTTCGGGCATCGATAATCGAACAGATCTGGTGTGTGGCATAGCTGAACGGATATGCCATGGCTTCCAGAGTAGGAACGCCAATGAGTGGAATGGAGCCGGCTAAGGATAATCCTTTTACGGTACTCAGCCCAATACGAAGGCCTGTAAAGCTTCCAGGTCCAAGACTGATGGCAATGGCATCAAGCTGTTTCCAGTCGAGCTGTGCCTCTTCCATTAGATATGATATCGAAGAGAGCAGCCGTTTTGAATGGGTGAGTCGGGTCTGCAGGCTGTGTTCACCGATACATTGAGAGGAAGAGACCAGGGCAACACTACCGCATATTCCTGTATTTTCAATAGCAAGAATAACAGGGGAGGTGTAGACAGGAGCCTTGATGATAGGGGCCATTTCCCTTTACCCTCTGGTAAATATTCGGACGATGTCGTTGTAGAAGACAAAGATCATCAGACTGCCAAGAAGGAGAAGTCCGAACTGCTGAAATTTCTCCATGGTCTTCTTTTCAAGAGGTTTACGTCGGATCGCTTCCAGGGAGAAGAAAACAAGATGACCTCCGTCCAGAATGGGGATTGGGAACAAGTTGAGAATGCCGAGGTTAACGCTGACGAGACCCATAAAGAAAAAGAGGTTCACCCAACCTGCTTCCATTTGCTGACCGGCCATTTGGGCAATAAGAATAGGGCCGCCAAGTTCACTGGCCGGAACAACCTGCTGCACAATTTTAATAATACCCATCATGGTGAGATAGATATACATCCACGTCTGAGAAATTCCAGCGAGAAAGGCATCAACAAGTGACGCCTTTTCGTATATGACCTCTGTACTGCGAGAGATTCCCAGCATGAATCGCTCGTCCACGACTTCCCCGAAAATATTTTTGACCTCCTGGATTTCGGCCTGACCGGTAACAACGAGTTCGGCACCATCCCTGAATATCGCCATTACAGTGGGGTTTCCTTCACTTTCTTTGATGAGACGGGAAACATCAGACCATTCCGTGGTCTCCTGGCCATTAATGGCCAGGATGATGTCACCGGCCTTCAGACCAGCGGTTTGTGCAGGGGAGTCAACTGTAATGCTGCCGATTTCTGTACCGGACTTTGGAACAGGCAGGCCGGCAATGGAGAAAATCAGGAAAAAGAGAAATACAGCAAAGAGGATATTAAATACAGGTCCGGCCAGAACAATAAGAAACCTTTGCCAGACGGTTTTATGGGAAAAGGAATGGGGAAGATCTTCAGAGGTTACTTCCTCTTCAGTGTTTTCGCCGCACATTTTAACATAACCACCCAGGGGAAACGCGCTGATCAGATATTCTGTATCGCCGTAATGCCGTCCAAATACTTTAGGACCAAAGCCCAGAGAAAATTTTAGAACTTTGACATTACAGAGTTTGGCCACAAGGAAATGTCCAAGTTCGTGGACGAAAATAAGTATGCCGAGAACAATGATAAAAGAAAGAATAGTATTCATGAGAAGATACAAGGGGTTATGGTGTGTTTACAAGTGGAAGGCTTTGTAATTAATTGATCTTAGAGCCTTTTTTGTAAAAGTTACATTTCTTTTCCGATACGCTGCTGGTAATGCATTTGAAAGGCCTCGACAATAGATTCAGCCTGCATTCGTGCTGAAAGATCTGCATCCAGTACTGACTCCACATTATGTATTTCTTCACATGGAAGACGGTTTAAGGTTTCCGCCACCACCAGTGAAATCTCAGGGAACCGTATTCTTTTGTTAAGGAAAGAATCCACTGCCACTTCATTTGCGGCATTCAGCACAGCTGGTAATGTGCCGCCGCGTTTGCAGACCTGGTACGCAAGTTTCAGGGCCGGGAAACGATTAAAATCAGGCGGCAGAAAATTTAAATCCATACACTTGGCAAGATTCAGTCTGGAAAGACCTGTTTTCAGGCGCTCAGGCCAGGACAGTGCATAGGCAATGGGAATGCGCATGTCCGGGATGCCCATCTGGGCAATAACCGAGCCGTCAATGTATTCCACAAGAGAATGAACGATACTTTGGGGATGCACGAGTACTTCAATATGTTCCACATCAATGTCAAAGAGCCAGCGGGCTTCTATTACTTCGAGGCCTTTGTTCATAAGGGTGGCAGAATCTATGGATATTTTTTTGCCCATATCCCAGTTGGGATGGTTCAAGGCCTCTTCAGGAGAAACATCCCATAATTCGCGTTCACTTTTTTCGCGAAAGGGTCCACCGGAGGCTGTGAGAATAATCTTGTGGACATCCTCCTGGCGACCGGCTGCAAGGGCCTGAAAAATAGCGTTATGTTCACTGTCGATGGGAAGCAGATTTACATTATGGTCTTTGACCGTCTGCATCACCAGTTCACCTGCCATAACAAGGGTTTCCTTGTTGGCCAGGGCAATGTTTTTGCCGGCTTTGATAGCTGCAAGGGTTGGCAGGAGGCCGGCAGCACCGACAATGGATGATACGACAGTGTCTGCCTCTTCCAGGGTGGCAACACGCTGGTTGCCTTCCTGTCCTGTTAGAATCTTATCTTGCCATTTTGCCGGAAGAGTCTGTGCAAGTTCATGGGCGAGGGTTTCAGTGGCAACGGAAACGAGTTGCGGCTGGAAAGCTTCGATCTGGTCACGGAGGATAGAGATGTTTGTGCCGGCAGCTAGGCCTACTATTCGAAAACGGCCGGGAAACTGATGGACAACTTCAAGAACATTTCGTCCGATTGAGCCGGTTGAGCCGAGCAGGGATATATTTTTCTGCATAACGGTGGTGTTTTAGTGCAAAATATTAAAATAGAGAAGGTAGTAAAAGAGCGGCGCTGTCATTAATAGGGAATCCGCTCGGTCCAGTATGCCGCCATGACCTGGTAGTATTGATCCTGAATCCTTGACATGCATACTTCGTTTGAGCATTGATTCTGTAAGGTCTCCAAGAACACCCAGGGCAGATATGGCAATGGCGGCAAGAGCCAGGAGCATCATATTTATTTCATCAAAGACAATCAATGCGGCAGCACAGGCGCCAAGTGTTCCGAAAAATAGTCCGCCCAGAAAACCTTCAATGGTTTTTCCCGGGCTGAGTTTGGGGCATAATTTATGTTTGCCGATATTTTTTCCGACGAAATAGGCACCGGAATCAGATGCTGCAGTTATCGTTGTGAGAATCAGAATCCAGTACGCGCCGTTTTCAAGGGCCATAATAAGATTGAGATGGGCACTGGCAAAGCTGACATAAGCAATGGCGAAGATGGTTTTGATGAAGGTTTCAAAAGGTTTTTCGAGTTTTGCAAAGGAAAATATAATTAAAAGAGCGGTCAGTGCAAATGCGACGAAAAAACCGCAATAAGTTGGGAGAGGCTGCTGGCTGAACGAAAAGAGAAGGGGCAGGAGGGAAATGCCGATCAATAATGGCCGTATGGATTTTTCACTGTTGGAGCCGGCAATGGAAAAGAACTCTACGAGTCCTATCCCGCCGACAATCAGGATAACGAGCCAGAAAAGAAAAAAAGAGTTTATGTATAGCAGGAAAAGCCAGCAGGCGACGACAAGCAGTCCTGTGATTATTCGTTTCATAGAGGTTCTTGTTTTTGTACCTGGTCTCCAGTCCTGCCAAAACGGCGCTGCCGTTCCTGATAATTTTCCAGGGCAAGGTGGAAATCATTTTTGCTGAAATCAGGCCAGTTTGTGTCCGTTATATATATTTCAGCATACGATGCTTGCCACAGAAGAAAATTGCTGAGCCGGTATTCTCCCCCTGTTCGAATCACCAGGTCCGGGTCAGGAAGCCCGGTTGAATATAAATGAGCTGAGAGTAGATCTTCCGTAATTTCATCTGGGTGCAAAGTGCCCTCAGCGCATTTTGAGGCAAGTATACGGGCCGCACGTACAATTTCACTGCGGCCGCCATAACTGAGAGCCAGATTAAGTATCAGTCCGGTATTGCCGGCTGTTTTTCGGATAGAAGTGTCGAGAACCTCCCGGACTTTTGTCGGCAGCTGTTCTTTTCTGCCCATGCAGCGAAGCTTGATATTATTATCAAGCATGGTGGAGAGTTCGTTTTCCAGATAGGATTTGAGGAGCGTCATCAGGCCGGATACTTCCTGCTCAGGCCGCTTCCAGTTTTCACTGGAGAACGCATAGAGTGTCAGGACCTGAAGGCCAAGTTCCCTGGCTGCAGTGACAATCTTTTTGACAGTTTTAACACCTGAGCGGTGGCCCATGAGCCGCATTAAACCGCGATTCTGGGCCCATCGGCCATTGCCGTCCATGATGATGGCGACATGGGCAGGCAGGGAGTTTCTGTCTAGCTTGGAAGAAGGTGATGACACAGGACGGTCAAACCTCCATGACCTCTTTTTCTTTCTCTTGCAGGATGTCGTCTATTTTTTTGATGCATGCATCGGTTTCTTTCTGTGCATCATCCTGATATTTGAAGAGATCATCTTCAGAGATTTCTTTGTCTTTTTTCTGCTGTTTAAAAGTGTCTATAGCCTCGCGGCGACAGTTTCGAATGGCAACTCGAGAATCTTCGCTGATCTGTTTGACCTGTTTGACCAGGTTCTTACGTCTTTCTTCGGTGAGCTGCGGTATGGACATCCGGATAATCTTGCCGTCACTGGCAGGTGTCAAGCCAAGATTGGAGGCGAGAATTGCTTTTTCAATAATAGGAAGAATCTGGGGGTCCCAAGGTTGAATGACTATTAACCTGCTCTCGGGTATGGTCAGCGATGCTACCTGGTTAAGAGGCATCATGGAACCATAGGAGTCAACTTTTATTCCATCAAGAATCGAAAGGGAGGCTCTGCCTGTTCTTATTTTTGATAAATCGCGGCGGTATGCCTCGATACTTTTCCCCATTTTATCAATCATTGTCAGTAAAACGTCGCTCATTTTCTTCTCCGTTCATATAGATCAGTCTGAAATTAATGTGCCAACTTTTTCGCCGCAGATAGCTTTTTTGATATTGCCGGGAATGTTCATATTAAAAACAAGAATCTTTTTATTATTATCCATGGCAAGGGAAATGGCCGCTGAGTCCATTACCTTCAGCCGACGCTGTAACACCTCAGAGTAATTCAATGTGTCAAATTTAACGGCATCGTCAGAGGTCAGTGGGTCCTTGTCATAGACACCGTCAACCCTGGTTGCTTTACATATGATGTCGGCGTTTATTTCCAACCCGCGGAGTACTGCGGCGGTGTCTGTGGTGAAGTAGGGGTTCCCTGTTCCTGCAGCAAATATTACGGTTTTGCCTTTGCTGAAATGTTCCAGGGCCAGGCGTCTGGAAAAAGATTCGCAGACTGTAGTCATCGATATAGCCGATAATACAGCCGCAGGTGCATTACTCTGGTCAAGGGCATCTTTTAACGCCAGGCAATTCATGACAGTGGCAAGCATGCCCATATTGTCAGCGGCAGCTCGATCCATTCCGGCAGAAGCGCCTGAAACGCCCCTGAATATATTGCCGGCACCAATAACGATACCAATTTCAACTCCCATGGCGCGAAGTTCTCTTACTTCTTCCGCCAGGTAGAATAAAATATCGTTACTGATACCGAACTGGGCGTCACCCATAAGGGCTTCGCCGCTGAATTTTAATAAAACGCGTTTATATTTCGCTTCAGACGTCATCTGGCTTATTCTGCACCCAGCTGGAAGCGGGCGTAGCGCTTGATAGATATGTTCTCGCCCAGGGAAGCAATAAGCTCATTGAGCATATCCTGTACAGAGATGTCAGGATTTTTGACAAATTTCTGTTCCATCAGGCAAATGTCAGAGTAAAATTTGTCAATTTTTCCGGAAACGATTTTTTCGATAATATTCTCAGGTTTACCGGAATCCTGCGCCTGCTTGATGTATATTTCTTTTTCCCGTGCAAGAAGTTCTTCTGGGACAGCCTCTCTGCCGATTGCAACAGGGTTGGCAGCAGCGATGTGCATGGCAATGTCTTTGGCAAACTCAATAAAGGAGTCTGTTTTTGCAACGAAATCTGTTTCGCAGCCAACTTCAACCATGACACCAAGCTTGCCAGCACCGTGGATATATGTCTGAATGATGCCTTCACTGGTCGCTCGGTCAGCACGTTTTGCTGCTACGGCAAGACCTTTCTGGCGGAGAAGATCAACGGCTTTCTCCATATCGCCTTCAGTTTCAGTAAGGGCTTTTTTACAATCCATCATCCCCGAATTTGTCCTGTCTCGGAGTTCTTTAACCATCTGACTCGTTATCTTCATTAAAAATGTCCTAATATGTAAATTTATAAAAAGTGTTTTTCGTTAATGCTGGAGTTTATTCAGCGGCAGGTGTTTCTGCAGGTGCTGAAGCAGTGGTTTCATTTGCAGCAGCCATGGCTGCTGCAATATCTTTATCAGCTTCAACGTCTTCACCGCGACGTGATTTGCCGGCAAGGGCAGCGTCGGCCATTTTGGAGGCAACTAACCGAATTGAGCGGATTGAATCGTCATTGGCAGGAATGATAAAGTTGATTCCGTCAGGATTACAGTTGGTATCTGTAATAGCTATGACTGGAATGCCAAGTCGTGTGGCCTCATCGACGGCGATTGATTCTCTTTTGGGGTCTATGATGAAGATTGCACTTGGCAGGCCTTTCATGTCTTTGATGCCGCCGAGGGTGCGTGTGAGTTTGGTAAGCTCTTTTTCCATTCCAAGAGCTTCTTTCTTTTTATATTTATTGATTGTACCGTCTTCAACCATGGCTTCGATTGATTTCATACGGTCAACAGAATTTTTAATGGTCTGGAAGTTTGTCAACAGGCCACCGAGCCAGCGATGATTGATGAAAAACATACCTGAGCGTTCAGCTTCTTCCTTGATGATTTCCTGGGCCTGACGCTTGGTGCCGACAAAGAGGACAGAGCCTCCATTGGCTACGGTATCGGCAACGTATTCAAACGCAGTATTGAAAAGAGGAAGGGTTTTGTCCAGATTGATGATATGTATTTTACTTCTGGCCCCAAAAATATAAGGTTTCATTTTGGGATTCCATCGACGGGTTTGATGGCCAAAGTGCATACCGGCAACCAGCATTTCTTTCATTGATACGTGACTCATTACAGTGTCTCCTTAATTTTGGTTGTTCGTCCGTCCCATTTCCCCAACCCTTGAGGGCACCAAAGGGGTTTTCCAGGGACGTGTGTTTGAGAAAATCTTATCTTCTTACCACTCTCCTGTTTTTTTTGCAAGGTGATAGGGTATCGATAAAGATAAAATCCTTGACAGTCATAGGAGAAAAAAGCAGAGTGGGTTTTTTTAAGTTTTAAGTTTTAAGTTTTAAGTTTTAAGTTTTAAGTTTTAAGTTTTAAGTTTTAAGTTTTAAGTTTTAAGTTTTAAGTTGAAAGTCGAAAAACTCAGTCATTCGGAGTGTTTTAACTTTTTCCGAGTTCATCAATCTTTTTACCAGTAATTTTATATGATGAAACCAGCAGTTTTTTTAGATAGAGACGGCACTATTAATGAGCAGATGGGATATATTAATCATTTGAGTCGTTTCCATATGCTTCCCGGTGCTGCGGCGGCTATAAGCAGGTTGAACGCTGCCAATATTCCTGTTGTTGTTGTAACGAATCAGTCGGGGCTTGCCAGGGGCTATTTCCCAGAGGAACTTTTGGCTGAGGTACATCTGAAAATGGAAAAGGAACTGGCTCAGAAAGGAGCCCATGTCGATGGGATATATATCTGCCCCCATCATCCAGAGGCAAAAGAAGAAAGATTCAGGGTAAACTGTGATTGTCGCAAACCCAAAAATGGTCTTTTCCTTCAGGCCGTAGAGGATCTCCAGATTGATCTGGCCCGATCATATGTGGTGGGTGATCGCTGGTCTGACCTGAAGGCCGCAGCGAGCTGTAAGGCAAAGGGAATTCTTGTCCTCAGCGGCTATGGCCGGGGGGATTACCAGTTTATCGGCCCGACTCAGAACGTGCAGCCGCAGTATGTTGCCGAGGATCTCCAGGGTGCGGTTTCGTGGATTCTCACTGATCTGGGAATGCCTGGATAATAATAGAAAATAGTAAAAACAAAAAAAGGGGGCTTAAAAGCCCCCTTTTTTTGTTTTATGATCGTGGAATTATCTCAAATATAGGTTTTACTCATGGATATTTTTAATGTTTTTTGCAGCCCAGTTAATATCTTTGCTCTGGTGGCAACCCAGACATACATAATCCAGGGTGACAAATCCTTTTGCTGTGGTGGATTTCTTGCCTGATTTTTCGACTGTTTCATACATATTGGCTGCAGGATCGGAATTTATTGTAAAAATGTGAGTCCGTACGTCTCCGGTATACTTGTTTTCTTTAATAGCGGACTTGGTCGCCTTAGGCATATGGCATGAAAAGCATTTGAGGCCGGCTTTTCCATGAAGAGATTGAGGAAAAGTATCTATTTTTGCTTCATGGCAGGAGGTGCAGGCGTCTTTTACAAGAATGGCTCTCTGGTGAGGGTTGTGGCATTGCACACAATTCATGTCACTGTGCGGTCCGGCAAAGAGTTCATTGATTTGTTCGTGGTGTTTAATGAAACCTTTAGAAGCAGGAGGTGCTGGATTTATGCCTCCACGCTGATGGCATTTTCCGCAGGACTCAACTGCCCTGTCAATTTTAATATTTTCTTTGGATGGTTTCTGGGCATGGTCTGAACCTGCACCGTGACATTCCTCACAGCCGATACCATCTTCGACCCAGGTGCCGATCATTCCTGGTCGTCCGTCCTGGTTGCCGTCAGGAGTGTAGCCTGTCATATGGCAGGGGCCGCATTTGTATGGTTTTTTTTCGCCCTGGTGGTAAAAAGACCAGCTGCCGTCATTGATGTTATACTGGGTCTTTGCCTCGGAGCCATCTTTGGCGGTGGTGATAATATAGCCTTCCAGGTCGATGAATCTGGCTTTCTTGTTGGCGCCGCCAATGACATAGGAGATATCGTCCCATGAGTATCCTGGAGGCAATGGCAGTTTGGAATAACGGGCCTTGTCAACTTTCCTGAGTTTCCAGGGATGGCCTGAAGCCTGCCATTCGTTGAACTGGTCCTGGTGGCACGTGAAACACTGATCAGAGCCGACATAATATGACGCCCCTGCTGTCGATCCAATCAAAACCATAGATAAGCATACACCTGATAACAACAGCTTCTTCATGTTATTCCTCCTTGGTGGAATTGCAAATTTATACTGCCTAACTTATACGAGAAGAAAATGCTCTACATTGTAGTATAGTAGGAGGGGTTCTTAAAAGCCAATAGATTTTTACAGATAGTAAGAAAAAAATAAAAAATTAGATGATGCAGGGCAGAGAGTTTTTGAATGTCTATGGTGAAAGGTTTTGTATCAATTCTATTGGCTGGCCAGGTGATCAGTCGAACTTGAAAACCATTTCGTTTTTCTTTACCAGGCCATAATCTTTGCGGGCCACTTCCTCAAGATAGGCCGGGTCGGCTTTCAGTTTTCCCATCTCATTTCTGAGTTGATCATTTTCAGCGGCCAGTTTTAAATTTTCTTCCTGGATGATGTGCAATTCTTTTTGTATAGCATAATAATTCATCACTCCATTGGAGGAAAAAAGAATCCAGCTAGTCGCCAGAAGGAGAGACAGGATGCAGACAATCAGGAAAAATCTTTTTTCTCCTGGTGGTAATTTGAAAAAAAATTCTGTTATGCGCATTTGTTTTTCAAGATTAAATAAATTAGACGGTAAGAGTATAAAGCCATAGCTAATAATGATAATATCTCACAGAGGCACAGAGGCACAGAGGCACAGAGGCACAGAGTTTTGTGATGAGAACTTCAAGGGTTATAGCAGCCTTTGATGGGTGCATTCCTTTCAGGACCTCTCTTAGGGATCTCTGTGAGAAACTTTCAAGAAAAAGAGAAGCACAATGGTAACTGACGAGCCTGGAAAAGCAACATCATTTTCGAAAAATTCACAAAAGCCTGTCTATCTGGTCTCTGCCTGTCTGGTTGGTCTGTGTACCCGCTACGATGCCCAGGTGAAATCCTACCCTAAGTGCTTTGATATGCTGCAGGAGGCCCTGTGGGTTCCTGTCTGTCCGGAGCAGTTGGGAGGATTACCCACACCTAGAACGCCGGCAGATCTTGTCGGAGGTGATGGCTATGATGTGATCAGCGGCAAAGCCAGAGTGGTTGACAGGGATGGTCGGGATGTGACAGAGAAATTTCTGACAGGGGCGCATCAGGTTCTGGAGATTGCCAGAAAGCTGCAGGTCAGGTCGGTATTATTCAAGTCAAAAAGTCCTTCATGTGGACTTGCACCGCAAACTGGCGTTACAGCAGCACTTCTTCGCCTCAATAATATTGAGGTTCAGGAGATTGGTTAAACCCCGTCCTGCATAAAATCTCAGCACTTTCCAGGTTTTTTTTCAATAAAGGAAAGGATGAAGATCCCTGCTTCGTATAAGAGATAAAGCGGGCCTCCCATAAGAAGCATGTTGATGATGTCCGGTGTAGGAGTAAGCAGTGCGGCGACAATGCTTATGAAAAGCAGGGCATATCGCCTGTTCTGAGCGAAACTCTGACGGTTGATAATTCCCACCTTTGAGCTGAATACCATAAAAATAGGCAATTCGAAAATAAGCCCGAAAGCAAGAACAAAAATAGTGACAAATGAGACAAATTTTCCCACAGAAATCACTGACTGCAGTTCCTGTGATTCAAAGCCAAGCAGGAATTTAACGCCAAAAGGCAGGGTGACGAAATAGCAGAAAAGGGAGCCTGTGTAAAAGAGACAGCAGGTAAAAAAAACAAAATTGATAACTGCTTTTTGGGAAAGGGAAAAGGGTTTTGATAATGCCCTCCAGAATATGAATATGATCCAGGGCATAAGAACGAATAGTGTTATGCAGAGCGCAAGTTTTACATGGGCCAGAAAGGGCTCAGCTACGGTGAAAAAAGCAAGTTTTTGATCCAGGTGCCCTTGTATTATGTGAAACAGCTGCGGTGACAGGAAGTAGAAACCTATGGTGCCGGCGGCAATTGCCAGGCCGAGAACGAGGATGGTCTTGCGTATCTCAAGGATAAAAAGAGCAAGTCTCTTCATCGGAGGAATGTCTGATGTTGTCACTGTATCAATGGCAGGAGTTGTCATGGAAAGAGAAGCGCCTCAAAGAAAAGGCATGGCTCAGGATTAATTTTTCTCCTCTGGAAAAAGTTCATCGATAAGCCAGTTGATTGCGTATGGCAGCAGGGCAGTATCGCTCATGACAAGTCCTATGGCGTCGGCAGTGGTTTTTTTGAAAGGTTCAAGGTGATACAGGGTTTGGATATAAAGATCACATTGAGATGCAGACGGACGGAAGCCGGCCGCAATATTTTTATGCTGAAGGAGTCTCATGAGCTGGTCGTTAGCTTCATTGTAGGGGGCAAGTCCTTGATCGTGCACCCAGCCCGCTATGTTTTGTTTGGGTGCTTCAGCAAAGCCAAGGCAGTGATTTTCATAAATGACCACGTGAGAGGCGTGGCTTTTACCCTTCTGATCCAGCCATGCACCTCTACCAAGCGGATACGTACGGCAGGCGCTTGGTCTTCCTTCATAGACAGTGCAGCCGTTTGATGAAACAAAGGGGCAGCTTTCCCTGCTGTCATTTTTCATGGCGAGATACACTCTGGGAAAGATATCTCCTTCTCCGTATTCTATCACGGCATATTGGTCAAGGAACTGCGTACCTGTGAGGCCGAGGACTTCTTTCAGGCGAAGGACATCGTACGGGGTAAGTGCAAGTTCAAGCTGTTGGCAGCAGTCACAAAAGCATGGGACACCAGGGTGACAGCTAAAGCAGAATGTTTCATCCTCCTTTAGCTGTTTCACATTGTTGGGCAGATGGATACCAGGTTTCATTGGGCAGATCTTTTCTTTCAGCTTTTTTCTGCAGGCCACAGATGGAGAATAGGACTTGCAACAAAGATCGAAGAATAGGTGCCAACAAGAAGGCCGGCCAGCAGGGCAAAGGAGAAGTCATGAATGACTGTTCCGCCGAGAAAAAAGATTGCCGCCAGAACTAGAGCTGATGTCAGTGATGTAACAATTGTTCTGCTGAGAACCTCATTGATACTGACGTTGATGATGCCTGTAAAATTGAGGTCAAGATCCTGTTTGCGCATGTTTTCCCGAATCCGGTCGAAAACGACAACTGAGTCGTTGAGGGAATAGCCGGCAAGGGTCAGCAGGGCAGTAACTATCAGAAGGGTAATTTCAATATTCATAGCCCAGCAGATTCCCAGGACAACAATAACATCGTGGAAGGTGGCAATGGCTGCAGCCACACCGAACCTGATGTCAAAGCGCAGTGCCAGGTAGCAGATAACGCCAAACAGGGAAATGGCGATAGCCTGCAAGGCCTTGTTCCTGAGCATTTCACTGATGGATGAGCCTATTTCTGACTGGCTTTCAAGAACAAAATTATGTTCAGGCATGTTTTCTGTGAGAAGATTTGTAATGATAACAGAATCGTCTCCGACAATCTGTTCAGATTTCTTGATTTTGACTATCAGCCTGTTTTCACTGGTAACGGGCTGCAGTTCCACACCTTCACTCGAATTAGTGGCAAATACATTGCGAACAGTATTTAAGTCAAAGGATTTGTCTGCTTTATATTGAAGAAGTGAACCGCCGGTGAAATCAACTCCCAGGTTGCCCTGGCCTCTCAGTATCTGGGTGAAAGCTATAAGGCCGCAGACCACAAGGATGCCGGAAAGAGCAAACGTGAACTTCTTCATTTGCATGTAGTCAAGGTTGGGCTTCTTGAGAATTGTGAGGAATGAGATCGGTTTCAGTCTGCGGGTGCTGTAAAGGATGTCATACGCGAGACGTGTCGCAAACAGGGTGGTGAAAAGGTTGAAGGTGACGCCAAGGGACAGGGTGACGGCAAAGCCTTTAATGGGGCCAGTGCCGAACAGAAAGAGCGCGAGAGCGGTAATGAGTGTTGTCACCTGGGAGTCGACAATGGTTGAAAACGCTTTTTCATAGCCGCTTTCGATGCCGGACCGTACTGACTTGCCAAGGGCAAATTCCTCCCGCATTCGTTCAAAAATAAGGACATTTGAATCAACGGCCATACCAATGGATAGGATGATACCTGCAATGCCGGGCAGCGTAAGAGTGGCCTGCATGGCAGCAAGACCTGCAAAAACAAAAAGAATATTCAGGAGCAGGGCAGCGGTGGCAATAACGCCCGATAGTCTGTAGTAGAAAACCATAAATAAAAGAACGAGGGCCGTACCGAGAAGACCGGCGGCAAGTCCCTTGTTGATGGAATCCTGTCCAAGTGAAGCCCCGACAGTCAGGTTCTGGACTATGGAAACAGGAGCAGGCAGGGCACCGACCCGCAATATGATTGCCAGGTCATTGGCCTCTTCGTAAGTGAAGCTGCCGGTTATCTGGGCGCTGCCGCCAAGAATTTTTTCTCTGATAACAGGAGCGGAGCGGACAACATTATCAAGCACTATGGCCAGTCTTTTATCGGTATTATCTTCTGTGATTTTTCCGAAAACTTTAGCGCCGCGGCCGGTGAGGTCAAGGCTGACATAGGGTTCGTTAAAGGTGCCTCCTACCCGGACCTGGGCATCCTTTACCATGTCGCCAGTCATCAGTATCTGCTCTTTGATCAGCAGAGGGGTTTTGATTTCTCTGCCGGTCTCGGCCTGTATTTCTTTTTCAAAGTAGACTTCGGTTTCATCAGGGAGGAACCGCTGCAGTGCCTGGTTGAGTTTTTCCCTGCTGTCGCCCTCACTCCACTGACCGTCTGAGGCGGCTTTGCCTATGAGGTCAGGAAGGTTGATGCCGGAGTCGCTGACTACTATTTTAAATTCGAGCTGGGCTGTCTGTCCAATGAGGCTTAAGGCTCTTTTGGGATCCTTGACTCCCGGAAGCTGGACGATAATTTCATCCTTTCCCTGGCGGACAATAACTGGCTCAGCTACACCAAACTGGTCAATACGATTCCGGATAATCTCCAGAGACTGGTTGACCGCATTTTTATTTATGAACTCGACCTGGTCTTCGCTGAGGTTGAGGGTGATCCTGGGAAATGTTCCCTGCTCAGCCTGTATTACTACTTCAAGATTGGGGAAATCGTCTTTGATTATCGTTTCGACAGTGTTGACAGATTCTGTATTTGGCAGGGTGAAAACAATTTTCTGCGGGTCACGGGATGGAGTCTGGACTACAGAGATTTTTTTGTCGCGGAGTTGGTTCTTTAAATCCTGGGCAGCAAATTCCAGAGAATTCTCTATGGCTTTTTCAAGGTCAACCTTGAGCACCAGGTGCATTCCGCCCTGAAGGTCAAGGCCAAGACGCAGTCCTTCCGGAGACATGTATTTCTGCCACCATGTCGGCATGTTCTTGTAAACTGAAGGCAGCATGGTTATGCCTGAAAAAGCAATAAAAAAAGCTAGTAAAGCTATTTTCCATTTCAAAGCTCGGGTCATGGATAAAACTCCTTGAAGTCGGTAATTATAGATCTAAATAGAGAAAAAATACGCGGGAAGTATACTCTTTAATAAAAAGAAGTCAATTAAGTTGAAATAATACCACTTAATTATTAACAGAGTCCCATAAAGAAAGTATAGTGTAAGGTTAATCCCACAATTTAGATACTAGCAGGTAATGTTATGACACAGATAGTAAAAAATTCAGAGAAGTGTGGAACAGGTGAGATTCATTACCTGGAAACAGGCCAGGAAGGCAGGAAAGAAATTCTGCTTTTGCACGGTATGAAATTTAATGCCAATACCTGGAAAGAGCTGGGGACACTGGATCTGCTTGCAAAAAGTGACTTTAAGGCAATAGCACTTGATATGCCCGGTTTTGGTGATTCTCCTCCGTGTGATATGGCCTCGAATACCGTTCTGGAGAATTTTCTCAGGCAGAAAGAATGTAACCGGCCTATCCTGATAGGTCCTTCCATGGGAGGCCGGATAAGCATTGAGTTCTGCCTTGAGCATCCCAATCTTGTCGGAGGCCTTGTGCTTGTCGGCGCTGTCGGGGTTGAAGAAAATAAAGAAAGATTGTCTGAGATAAAAGTTCCTGCCCTGATTGTCTGGGGTGAAAAAGATGTTATATCCCCCATTGCCAATGGCCATACTCTGAATGAGAAAATTGAAGGATCATCCTTTGTGCAGATTAATGACGCACCTCATCCCTGTTATCTTGACCAGCCAGAAATATGGCATTGGGAACTGACCCATTTCCTGGAGACTGTATGAAAAAAGTGAGTAAAGAATTTGCAGACATGCCCAGCTTGGAGCTCGCACAGCTCCTGAGCCAGGCTGCGCTTGATAAGAAAGCGGAAAATTTAGTGATTCTGGATGTGAAGGATATCTCTTCATTTACAGATTATTTTGTCATTATGAGCGGACGTTCCACCCGCCATGTCCAAGGTCTTGCTGAAGCAGTTGATTCGGCATTGTCCCAAAAGCGGATAAAGGACGGGAATACCGAAGGGCTTCAGGAGGGTCTCTGGGTGCTTCTTGATTATGATGATGTCGTTGTTCATATTTTTTATAAGGACGTCCGGGATTTCTATGACCTGGAAGGACTCTGGCATGATGCGCCTCGAATTGAAGTGATAGAGGAAGGCAAGTGAAGAAAGAAGGGCCGCTTTTACTCGCCATTCTCGATGGATGGGGAGAAGGTGATAGTAATAAAAGCAATGCCATTCGTGCAGCATATACTCCGAATATGGATAGGTTCAAGGCCGAGTATCCGTCGACAACACTCCTCGCCCACAATGGGGCTGTGGGTCTTCCTGAAGGACAGATGGGTAATTCCGAGGTCGGGCATCTTAATATCGGTGCAGGGCGGGTTGTCTATCAGGACTTTACCCGGATAAACAGGGCTATAGAAACAGGCGATCTTCTGACAAACAAAGTTCTTGTCGATGCCATGGATGTCTGCCTGGAAAAGGATACATGTCTCCACCTGCTCGGTCTTGTCTCCGACGGCGGTGTGCACAGTCATATAGATCATCTTGTTGCATTGATCCAGATGGCTGCTGATAAGGGACTTGATAAGGTTTTTGTTCATGCCTTTATGGATGGAAGGGATACCTCGCCCACAAGCGGGGCCGGTTATATGCAGGACCTGCTTGAGGCCATGAAACGTATCGGCGTCGGCGAAGTCGCTACTGTCAGCGGCCGCTATTATGCCATGGATCGCGACAACCGCTGGGACAGGGTTGAGAAAGCCTGGAAGGCGATTGTTGACGGCCAGGGAGTGCAGGCCGCTGATCCTGTTGCAGTTCTCAATGAATCGTATGGTCGGGATGAAACAGATGAGTTTATAAAGCCTGTTGTTATCACCAGGGATGGCCGTCCTGTTTCATTAATTGCTGATGGCGATACAGTCTTCTTTTTTAATTTCAGGGCAGACCGCGCCAGGGAGCTGACAAGGGCCTTTACCGTACCCGGTTTTGATGGATTTCAGCCGCAAAATCGGCCGCAGCTCCAGCAATACATAATGATGACTATGTATGATAAGACTTTTGATCTTCCTGTGGCTTTTCCACCACAGAAGCTGACACGAATTCTTGGGGAGGAGATCAGCACAAGCGGCTTGAAGCAGCTGCGGATAGCTGAAACAGAAAAATATGCCCATGTCACCTTTTTCTTTAATGGCGGTGTTGAAAAGCCTTTTGCCCTGGAAGACAGGGTGCTGATTCCTTCTCCCAAGGAAGTTGCCACTTATGACGAGAAGCCCGAGATGAGTGCCTATGCCGTCACTGATGCCTTGCTGGCAAAACTGGATGAGGGCTATGATGTCATTATTCTTAATTTTGCCAATGCTGACATGGTAGGGCATACCGGCATTTTTGAGGCAGCGATTAAAGCCTGCGAGGTGGTTGATGACTGTATAGGTCGGATTGTCGCAAAGGTACAGGAGATGGGCGGTACAACACTTATTACTGCTGATCATGGCAATGCCGACGAAATGGTGGATGAAAATTCCGATGAGGTGATTACCGCCCACTCGCTCAATCAGGTGCCTTTTATCGTTGTTGATGATGCGTTTAAGGGAAAAGAAATGAGATCAGGGGGAGCGTTGAAAGATATAGCTCCGACTGTTCTTCATCTTCTGGGTATTGCCATTCCAAAAGAGATGGAAGGAGAATGTCTGATAGTATGAAATATATAAGTACCCGTGGCGGTATTTCTGCCATTTCATTCAAAGAAGCAGTGCTTATGGGTCTGTCAACCGATGGCGGCCTGCTTCTTCCGGAAAGCATACCTGTTGTATCTGCTGACGAGATAGCTTCCTGGAGGAATCTTTCCTACCCGGATCTTGCATTCAAGGTTCTCTCCCTTTTTATAACTGATATTCCGGCGGAAGACCTGAAAGAGCTCATAAACAGGTCCTATGCGACGTTTAACCATCCTGAAACAACTCCTGTAGTGAAACAGGGGAAGGTCCATATCCTGGAGCTGTTCCATGGCCCGACCCTGGCCTTTAAGGATGTTGCCCTCCAGTTTCTCGGCAATGTTTTTGAGTATCTCCTCAAAGAGTCCGGCGGTAAAATGAATATCCTCGGCGCCACTTCGGGAGACACCGGCAGTGCGGCGATCTATGGGGTCAGGGGAAAAGACAGGATCAATATCTTTATCCTGCATCCCCATAAGCGGGTGAGTGAGGTGCAGGAACTGCAGATGACAACCGTTACCGACGCCAATGTTTTCAATATTGCCATCCGCGGCACCTTTGATGATGGTCAGGCCATTGTGAAGACTATTTTCAATGATGTCGGTTTCAAGGAAAGCCATTATCTTGGCGCCATCAATTCCATTAACTGGGCCCGCATTGTGGCCCAGATTGTTTATTATGTCTATGCAGCGCTGAAATTGACTCCCGAAGGCGGCAAGGTGGACTTTTCCGTTCCTACCGGGAACTTTGGCGATATTTTTGCCGGCTATATTGCCCGTCGGCTGCTTCCCGGACACATCAGGAATCTGATACTCGCCACCAATGAAAATGATCTGCTTACCCGATTTGTTCTTTCCGGGGATTACTCTCTTGGCAGTGTAACGCAGACCTGCAGCCCCTCAATGGATATCCAGGTGGCCAGTAATTTCGAGAGGTTTCTTTATTATCTGAACGGTCAGGATGCTTACAAAACCAAAAGTGATATGGATGCCTTTTCGAAGACAGGAAAACTTGTTTTTTCTGAGGAGCAGCAGCAGGAGATCAGGGCAAGTTTTCAGTCAAAAACCGTAAATGAAGACGAGACGCTGGCAACCATTCGTGATTTTCATGGGGAAACCGGATATGTGCTGGATCCCCATACTGCAGTGGGTGTTAATGCCGCACTTGCACTGGGAAGCGATGATGTTCCCATGGTTTGTCTCGCTACTGCCCATCCCGCCAAATTTGGAGCAGCTGTTGAAAAAGCTATCGGGAAATCACCAAAAATTCCCCAGTCTCTTAAGGGGTTGTCTGAAAAAGAATCACGCTGTCAGATGCTCGATGCTGACGTTAATGAAGTGAGGACGTTTGTCGAGAAAAATGCCCTGTGAGCATTTGAGAAATCGGTTAAACAAAAACATATGATTGGCAGCGATACACACCGGCCCGGCTTCGATCGGAGAATGAGTAAGGACGAGATAAATGCCTGCCCCATGGAGCGTTGGAACGGGGAAGTGAGTGTGGTCCGGACCAGGGCTGAGCTGACTGTGGCAATGGGTATGCTTGACGGTCATACCCTGCTTGGCTTTGATACGGAAACCCGGCCTGCCTATAAAAAGGGAGAGAGCTATCCGCCGGCGCTTCTGCAGCTCGCCAGTAATGACCATGTTTTTATTTTCCAGCTCAAACACCTTGGCCTGGCCAAGCCATTGAAAGATATTCTGTCTGATTCTGCTATCATCAAGGCCGGGGTGAGTCTGGACTATGATATTCGTGAGCTCAAAGAGCTCTCCGGTTTCAAGGCGGGCGGCTTTACGGACCTTGGAAATCTTGCCAGGAAGGCAGGTATCAAGAATCATGGCCTCCGGGGCTTAGCCGCAGTATTTCTTGGCATTCGCATTTCCAAGGGGGCGCAGACCTCCAACTGGGCCAGGGATGAGCTCACTCTGCAGCAGATCCAGTATGCAGCCACTGATGCCTGGGTGGGGCGCCGGATCTACCAGGCCCTTGAGAAGACGATAGACAAGGAGACGACGGTATGAGTATACCCCAGCCCAAGGATCGGCTGCATGGCATTACTCTTGAGATGATCCTCACACGGTTGGTGGATCACTACGGCTGGGAGAAGCTCAGTAGTAAGATTTCCCTTAACTGCTTCAGCAAGTCTCCCAGCATTAATTCAAGCCTTAAGTTCCTGCGCAGAACGCCTTGGGCCAGAAAGAAAGTCGAGACCCTGTATCTGCGAACCCGGTTTCGCTGAACGATGCCGTATCGATGCCCAAGAATTTATTGGAGAACGGTTTCGATTTCCCTGTCATTTCCCCACCTGCTCAGACTTTACATGCCTTTATGAAACCGAGAGTAAGAATAGCTTCAGCCCGAACCCCTGACGGAAGTGAGATGGTGCTTTATCAGCATGATTGTGATTTTTCGATCATGGTCAATGATGATGACTTAATGCACAGCCGACGAAATGAATCTGAACTGGAACTGGCGCGGCTTGGGTGTGCGCATCTGGCTGGACGCCAGGCTCCAAGTATACTCATCGGTGGGTTGGGTATGGGCTATACCCTGCGTCAGGCTCTCGATATTCTCAGTCCAAATGCCGAGGTGGTTGTTGGTGAACTGATGAGAGCTGTTGTCGATTGGAATCGTGAGTTTCTCGGGGAACTCAACGGCCACCCGCTGGGGGACCAACGAGTTGATCTCAAGACGGGTGATGTCGTCACGCTTATTGCACATTCCAGGAACAGATTCGATGCGATTCTGCTGGATATCGATAATGGGCCTGACGCCATGACTGATTCAGGGAACCACCAACTATACGGTTATGAAGGAATTCTCGCCTGTCAACGCGCGCTGCGTGACCAGGGGTGTCTGGCGGTATGGTCGGCCAAGCCGAGTAAGAACTTCGAGGAACTCTTGATGAGTTGCGGCTTTCATGTCAGCTGTTTTCAGGTTCCTGCCCACAAGGGGAGTAAATCCCAGACACATTTTGTATGGGTCGCTTCAGAGAATAAGAATGTTCTGCCTGCAGGTGGCGATCCGCATTTGCCGCATAAGAATCCGTCGAAGGAAAGTCGAAGACAGCCCCGAAAGAGACGTTAATCTAAATTTCACCTCGTATTTTTTTATGGCTGACCTGCTACTGTTTACTGATGGAAGTGTAAATCCTCATTCAAAGATTGGATATGGCGCTTACCTTGTCGTACCAGAAGATGGACTTTCTTCGCCGGATTCGTTAAAGACGAGCGTCAAAGTGAGGGGATTTGAGCATACCTCTTCAACCAAATTGGAACTGCAGACTTTATTATGGGCGTTAAGCGATATTCAGGCCGCAGGATGCCGGGTGATTGTCTATACAGATTCTCAAAACATCACCGGGTTACAGGGAAGACGCGACCGGTTAGAGCAGAATGAGTATCGGTCAAAGAAAAACAGGCGCATCAACAATTATAAACTGTACCAGGAGTTTTATAGAATAACCGATACGCTGGACTGTGAATTTGTAAAAGTGTGTGGACATAAAGTGTCCAATCAAAAAGATGAGATCGATACACTTTTCACACTTGTTGATAGATCTTCAAGGAATGCATTGAGGGAAGCTATGCGTTGATTTTAGGAATATCCCTGGCAGAAAATAGGGGTTATTCTTTCTGCCGGTCAGCAGAAATATTTTTCTTGTCAAAATACACCATCATTTCAGGTGGCTGAAGGGAGTATGCTTTTTTGATTAGTTTTTTCAGGGGCCCTTTAATCATTGATAACGGCTTGAGCGGTGGAAGAATAGTAAGGACCTGTTCGATGGGTAGCGGGGGAGGGATATAGAGTTTCTGGTCAAGGCCGTCAGCCAGGCCTACTTCTATCCCACCCTGCATGGAACTGCTCAGCTGGGGGTCTCCCAGAGCCTGGAGGAAATGCAGTATGGCGCTGAGGTCATTGTCCTTGTAAAATTGTTTGATTTCCGCAGCAATAACTCCCTGTTCATCTTCCAGTTCACTTATTTTGCTCCCATAGACTTTGGCATGAAATGTCAGATTTTCGTAGCAATCCAGAATGAAATTTTTGAAACGGCTATAGCGAAAAAAACCGTTAAAACTCATGCCGGAAAGAACTCGCTGCGTGATGGTAGGTGATTCTAATAGATAAGGATCATAAAAGAGGGTTTCGTGCAGGCCGATTAATTGCAGGAACTCTTTTATAAGAGCCTCATTTCTAAGGAGGACATAAATTCGAACCAGATCGAAGCTGATTCGTTTTTCAAGAATAAAGGAATGATGTTTTATCTTGTCCTTGAGAACAAGTTCGTCGTCTTCTATCAGTTTGCGGAATCCGAAATAACGCTCAGCTATATCACGTTTTATTTCAGAGGCGAGAGTTTCTTCAGGGCTTTGCAGTATGCTCATTGTTAATCAGTTAGTGTTGGTTTTTATTTAACGTCGGTAACCGTACTGTGCAGCCTACCCTGATGAAGGGTAATGATCAATTCCTCACCTTTTTTCACCTGAATGCTGGATTTGATTACCTCTTCTGTTGGTTTTTTCACGATAGCATATCCCCTGCTCAGGACATTCAGGGGGCTCACTGCACTCAGGAGAGCCGCACTTTTTACAACCTCACTTCTTCTTCGCTCAATATGCCTGGTGATAAAAAAGGTTAATTTCCCTGATAGTTCTCTGAGTACTTGTTTTTGTCTCTGGATTCTCTGGGAGGGTCTTTGTTCAGAGAGTCTGGCTGTGATTTTCTGCAGATTGTGACTATGGCCGTGGAAAATGTGTGCCATGGCCCTTGAAAGGGCAAGCTGATTGTTGTCTAGCTGCAGCCGTGCGTGGTTGATGATGCTTAAGGGGTCACCTAATTGCTGCTGATGAATGCGGATATCCTGGCGCAGGCTGATTATCATTTTGTTGAGTGTTGAGATCAGTCGGGTCCTGAAATTGAGAAGATGTTTTTTGAGAAGTGTATGGTCAGGCAAAACATCTTTTGCTGCGGCAGTGGGTGTTGGTGAGCGATGATCGGCTACAAAGTCTGCGATGGTGAAATCAATCTCATGACCAACGGCTGAAACCACAGGGATGCGGGATCCAGCAATAGCCCTGGCGACTTTTTCTTCGTTGAAACTCCAGAGGTCTTCTATGGAACCTCCCCCCCGGCAGACGACAATGACCTGGTCCCTCGCCGATGTTTCTTCGTTGGCTTCTATGTGTCTGTTAATCTGCTCGAGAGCAGAAACGATTTCCTCAGCAGAACCGTCACCCTGGACTCGTACTGGAAAAATACTGATCGGGATGGATGGAAACCGTGAGGCAGCAATTCTTAAAAAGTCAAAGAGGGCGGCACCGTTGGGAGAAGTGATCATGAACACTTTTTCCGGCAGAAACGGTAATGGTTTTTTTCGGCTTTCTTGAAAAAGACCTTCACCGGCCAGCTGATTTTTCAATTCCTCAAAGGCAAGCTGCAGTGTGCCGATTCCGCTGTCTTCCATGAAATCGATGATAATCTGGTACTCGCCCCGCGGTTCATACACGGAGAGTCTTCCCCGGCAGATAACCTGTTGTCCATTTTCAGGTGGAGAAGAGAGGTAGCGCAGCTGGGATTTGAAGAGAACACCACGGATTTGGGCGCCTGAATCTTTAAGGGTGAAATAGGTGTGTCCCGAGTAGGGCTGGCGCAGGTTGGAAATTTCTCCGCTGACGGTAACAAATGGAAACTCGGTTTCCAAAAGGCCCCTGATGGAACGCGTTAACTCTGTGACTGTCTGGACTTGTGATGCGTATGGAGAGATAGACATGAGAGTAAAGAGCTGTAGCCAGTTTTTTGTATAGATATGAGTGAAATCAGGAGGAACCCAATAATAAATATTCAGAACAGATTTTGACTATTGAACATAATGGTGTTGCTGGTAAAAAGCCAGATGATATTTCAAAAACCGTGGACACAATACCTGTTTTTATAGTTGCTAAAGTAAAAATAGGTATTGTGTCCCCGGTTTTCACCAGTTTGCAGGTTTTTGATGAAATCAGTCCTTTTTCATCAGGGCCTGTATCAGGTCTATCGGCAGGGGGAAAACAACTGTGGTTGCGTTTTCGTTTGATATATCATTCAGGGTCTGCAGGTAGCGAAGCTGCAGTGCCTGGGGATTCTGGGAAATGACATGGGCTGCTGCCAGCAGTTTTTCTGAGGCCTGAAATTCACCTTCGGCATGGATGACTTTAGCCCGCCGTTCACGTTCGGCTTCTGCCTGTTTGGCAATGGCCCGAACCATGTTTTCATTCAAGTCAACATGCTTGATTTCAACATTGGACACCTTGATACCCCAGGAATCGGTTTGTTTATCGATAATTTCCTGAAGATCAGCATTCATCTTCTCACGTTCAGCAAGCATCTCATCAAGCTCATGCTGCCCCAATACGGAACGCAGGGTTGTCTGAGCCAGCTGGCTGGTTGCGTTATAATAGTCTTCGACCTGGATGATGGCTTTTTCCGGATCAACTACCCGAAAATAGAGAACAGCATTAACGCGCACTGTTACATTGTCCCGCGAGATAACATCCTGACTGGGGACATCCATGGTGATGACGCGCAGATCAACGCGAACAGCCTGCTGGATGCCGGGAATAACAAGGCGCAGACCCGGTTTTTTGACAGCCTGAAAACGTCCGAGGAAGAAGACAACAAGTCGCTGATATTCCGGAACGATTTTAAGAGAGAGAAAGAGTAGGCCGAGGATCAGGGCTATAGGGACAACGAAAGGTGCCAAGTTGATTGGTAGAATCATGCCGTATCCTCCTGTAGGATTTTTATTTTTAGATGCAACCCGTCTTTTTCTGTTACCTGGATTTTCTGACCTTTTATTACTGGAGTTGAGGTCTCCGCCAGCCAGGATTCACCGTGAACCCAGACCCGGCCCTCGTTCGCAAAGTCTTCCATGGCTTCGCCTGTAATGCCAATCATTTCTTCGGCTCCGGTGATGACTTTTCTCCGGCTCATGGTGTATACCCTGCTCATTACCCAAAGGGAAAAGCCAGCCGAAACAAGGGCTGTGCCGCCAATTAAGGGCAGCGATATCCGCATGCCTTCTTCGTCCATCAGGATGATAGAGCCAACTGTAAAAGCAATAACCCCTCCAATTCCCAATGCTCCGAAGCTGGGGGCAAAGGCTTCGGCAATCATGAAGGTAATGCCTAGAAGTATCAACGCCAGGCCGGCATAATTAATGGGCAGAATCTGGAAGGTGTAGAGTGCGAGAAGAAGGCAGATGGCTCCAACAATTCCCGGAAGGAAAAACCCCGGATTGGCAAGTTCGTATATAAGGCCGTATATTCCCAGAAGCATCAAAATATAGGCTATATTGGGATCGGTGATTACGGTCAGAATCTTCGTCCGCCAGTCAGGGTCAAACAACTCAATTATCAGTTCTCTGGTGGTGAGGGTAACCTTACCGGTCTCCATAACCACTTCCATGCCTTCAAGCTGGTGCAGCAGGTCTGCATGGGTGTCAGCTATGAGATCTATTACGCCAAGATTCAAGGCTTCTTCTGCGGTCAAACTCACGGCCTCACGCACAGCCTGTTCTGCCCATTCTTTATTGCGGCCATGCCTGCCGGCAAGAGCCTTGATATAGGCCACGGCGTCATTGACCATTTTCCGTTCCAGGGCATCAGATGTAAGAGGTTTTTCATTTTCCGGAGGTGGGGATGGCTCTTCAGGCATACCGGGCAGTCCTCCGACCCGTATGGGAGTCGCTGCGCCCAAATTAGTGGTTGGGGCCATGGCGGATACATGGCTTGCATAGAGTATATAGGTTCCGGCGCTGGCCGCCCGCGATCCTCCCGGGGCGACGTATGACACAACAGGAATAGAAGATGAAAGGATATTTTTGATGATATCCCGCATGGAGTGGTCAAATCCGCCCGGGGTATCCATCTGTAGAATAACTACGCCTGCACGGTCCTCTTCGGCCTTTTTAATTCCACGACTGACATAATCGCTGACTGCTGGCCCGATGGGCCCCTTGATATTCAGCAGGATAGCTTTTTGGGCGCTGTTGGCATGTGACAGTATAGGGCCTTTGCCTGTAAGGAGAACAACCGCCAATGAAAGGATGAGGAATACAAGTGGGCCTGAGAGCCATGTGATACGTGCTGAAGTTGCAGTTTTTATAATACACCTCCAGGATGAGTTTATCGGTTGTTCTTTAAATTTAACCATTAATGAAAGAATGTGCCATCTGGCAGGTTCGAAAATCTTTGTCAGGTAACCTTTGGCATTCTGGGAGGAGGGTGTATGTGGAGAACACGAAAATCTCTTTTCAGACCATCCGGGAAAGATTACAGTGTGTGAGTTCGATTTTGAATTTAGGCAACCTTTTAACCTTAATTTTTCACAATATGAAATCTATAGATCCATGTCCCTGTGACCCGCAAAAGACATTTGAAGAATGCTGTGGTCTCTATCTTAACGGTAAGGCTGTTTCTCCTACTGCTGAAACTTTGATGCGTTCGCGTTATTCGGCGTATGTAAAGAAAGATCATAACTATCTTCTCCGCACCTGGCATACATCCAGCCGGCCTACTGAAGAGAGTCTTGATATGCCTGATAATTTCAGTTGGACAGGCCTTGAAATACTGGATACTGAGGCAGGTGGCACAGAAGAACAGAGTGGCACTGTCGAGTTTGTTGCCCATTACCAAACATCATCAATAACCAACAGGCTGCACGAAAAGAGCAGCTTTGTCCGAGAAGATGGCCAGTGGTACTATGTAGATGGAAAAACACTTTCAAGTCAGCCTGTTCGTTCCGAGAAGAAAGGGCGCAACGATCCATGTCCCTGTGGAAGCGGAAAGAAATATAAGAAATGCTGTCTCGGGCAATAATTACGCAGAGGAACAATAGTATATGTCAATTAAGGCGTTAGCCCTTGAATTGTATAAGGCTCAGCAGAACGTAGATCGTCTTGAGGTTCAAATCGAAGAGGCTTCGATTAATGACAAAGAGGCCATCAGGAGTGAATTGCGCGAAGCTCAGTCCGAATTGAAAATATTACGGAATATACTCAACGGAGAAAAAACGCCTTCACCGTATAGAACCCACACATCCTCGTTTAAGCCTAAGCCCTGATTGTTGTTATTCTTTATAACACTCAATTTCTATAATGCTATGAAGTGCGTATACAGGGAAATAAAAAAGAAGAGAGATTTGCCATCTTGGAGATCAGAAAGGGCGATCATTTTTTAGGACAGTTCTTTATAATCAGTTGCACTTATTACTTGAATCTAAGTTGTATTATTTGTCCAATTTTTCTTAAAAGTTCTTTTTGAGCCTTAAAATGGAGATTTTAAGGCGTAAAGTGGTCTACTTGTTGTAGTCTTTTATTTTACACATAAAATCAACTAGTTGTATTATTCCAACCCTGTTGAGGTTGAGCGGGCAGTTTTCAATCTTTTCACCACAAATTTTTCCCCAAGCAACACAATGAGAAAGGTCAGGCCCATGGTAAAAGGTATTGGGCTGAAATTGTCGCCCATATAGCTTTGCAAGATGTATTCGCGAGGGTATATACGATTGTTTTCGACTTCATAGATGTAAATCGAGAATCTTCTTTTGTTTTCTTCACCCAGGGAGAGGGTGATTTTCCTGCGGGCCGAGGACAGTGATTCCACGGCAAACGTAACAAGGCTGGAATTGGCCAGTCTGCCCTCTCCATTGTCCTGGTATATATTCCATTCTTCCTGTAATTGATTTGATCCCGAGGCACCATAATCAGTCATGGATAAACTTCGCACCAACAACCCATCGTTGCTGCCGCTGTTGTCATTTGTTTTGAGAAGAACCGGGAAATAGACAGGAATTATTTCGTCATTATAAAAAATATGGTTTTGGGGGGACGAGGGCGTTGCAAAGTAATGATGTAGGCCGACTTGAATACCGATAAAGGCAGCAAGATAAAAAAGCACCGCACATATTCTTATAAAAAATTTTCGGGCACCATCCATGACATTTCTCTGTTTTTATTTACATTTTTTCAAGCTAAATGCTTAATTTTTCTATTTCCTACCAGACGATGCGCTAGCACCTATTTTATCGTTATCAATATAATTTGGGGGGACTCTCAATTACCTGTTCCCACTGAACTGGGGTAAAGAAAAAAATCGGCTTTCCTCATATCAAACTTGAGGGCACCCTTGAGTTTCGATCCATGGTTCAGACCGTAGTGGATATATCTATCCTTTTGGCACTCCCCGGAGTTTGCGTAGTTGAAGTATTGAGTAGAAAAGTGAAAACCCAAGGCCACGGCCTTGGGTTTTCTGGAAGAAGCATACTCGTTTTTGGCATTTATTATTTGAGTAACGCTTAGCAAAATTAAACAGCACGAATAATGCCAATGAACGGTATCAACATCCATTAACTACACAAACTACATATTTTTTGTTTTACCTTTTATTATCAGCCAGTTACTGGTGTGTTTTAATTTGCTAATAGCGTGAGTAATTGGTTTAGTGTATCAGGCAGTAGTGTGGCATGTGCGTATGCCGCTACATATTGCAAGACAGAAGTGTCTCACCTGTTCCACGCTGTTAATACTTCCTTTTTGCTACTTCATTAAGAGATGAACTGGCAAGACTAAAATAAGGTATGCACTGCTAGCTTTATACTTCCTGATTCTTATTAGGTTACTGCGAATATCTAACTGTGGTACTTGATGAGGGGTAAATGTATGCTTATTTTATTAAAAGTCGATATTGTTGAGATAACAGGATGAGAATATTCGTAAATAGAGGTTACTCTATGAAACATATTGTTCCTGATGAAGTAATCGAAAGGGCTAACAAGTGTCCCCATAACTTTTCGTGTCTGGAAACAGGTAAATGTTTTTGTGCATGTGAGGTTGACCATGTCCACGGTAAGGACATTCTGATTTTGGAAAGTCATTCTTCGGGAGCAGCACTCTGTCCCAATTACTTGAACTTTGAGGGTAATTATGTTTGCCTGTGTCCCGTCCATTACTATCTTCATCAGTTTTGTAGAGAACAAAAAAAATACCCCCCGTTTTTACGCCAAAATCTCTCCTCAAGGTTACAAGCATAACGACAACTACCAACCCACTCACCATTTAAACAAACATTACCAACTTGATCTTGCCCCGAAATAATCGACCGGTTGTTAAGCCACTTTTTCATATTTCCCTATTCCTTCTCGAAATGAGAAGGTGATTTATATTCATTCGTCGAATGTTTTCTGCGATGGACTATAGATGTGGCCTGGCAGGGTTATGAGTCGATAATTCCGTTAGGCTTAACCATACTTCCTGATATTTCACCGATCGAGCTACCCCTAAATTGTGAAGCAAAAATCGGAGGAGAATAAGTAGGATAAACCTGAAGTAGGTTTGATTTAATCAGATTTTGGATGTGACAATATTAACGTTGAAGTGAGATGGGCGGACAAAAGCCATTTGTCATGCCTTTACCCCTTTCTCTATCACTTAATCACGGCCCCTTTGTTTCCGCCCAGCGTCCAATCTCCTTTACTATTCGCTCAGGATCAGGAGCGTTGCGCAACAGCATTTTTTTGAATAATTCGTAGTACCTGATTTGAATAAAATCAAATTGGCAGCCAATTCCGTCAGCATTAGAATGAATGACCCGGCAGGTAAATTCAACCTGTCCCAACAGGGTAAGACGAAAATATTCATTAGGTAGTACTAGCGGTATATGGTCAAGCTCAATAAAAGCTCCGGCAAAACTTAAATTCAGGGTATGACCTCCCAGTACAAATTTACGACGAGGTATCTCTAATTTCACCTTGAAATTCAGGGAAAGACGAAGATGTTTTCTACGCTCTTTTCTCATAATATGAACTATACAATTCTATAACGATATCCTCTAGATAAGAGGGAAAATGGTCAAAAAAACGTGACAAGGGTTAATTTTCAAAGCGGATTGACATTTATATCATAAAAATGATGAATAGCTCCAATCTGAATCCATTGGTGAGGTCAACCACTTTAGACAAACTAAGTATTGAGCTTCTTCTTGAAATATTAACGAGGGTCAGTCGCTATTTTATTATTACAGCAGGATATTCTTCCCGTCGTTATGTTTTTTCTTCCGCCGCTGTAATCTGCTCAATTTTTTCTTCCATCTTTTCGATGAGTCCTGGGAATTTTTCTTTTTCAAGGATTGAGGAAAACTGTTTTCGATAGTTTTTGACAAGGCTTACACCGTCAATAATCACATCGTAAACAAACCATTGGTTCTGTTTTTTTTTCATTCGATACACGATAGGTATTTCTTCGGTATCTTTGACAATGGCGCTGAAGACCACCGCCTTGTCTTCTTTAATGATTTGTTTGGTGAAATGAACTTTTTCGTCTGAATAATCCCTGAGCCTGTTAAGGTATACGTGTTCCTGCAATGTGCTGAAAAGAGAGATAAATTGTGTCTTTTCCTCCGTGGTTATTTCTTCCCAGTGACTGGCCAATACGAGCCTGGATTGTTCCTGAAAATCAAAACGTTTCTGAATGATTATAGAGATTTTCTGTCTCGTCTTGTTCCACTCAGTTTCCTTGTTGGAATTCAGAACAAAGAGAATTTCCTCAACGGACGCTTCAATTGGCTGCATGGCATCTTCATCTGAAGCCATTACCGTTTCCTGCAGGAAGAACAGAAACAGAAGTGAAGAAATAAGAGTAAATAGAGGCCAACGAAGCCTTGTCGCTGAGGATTTTTTTACTCGGCGGATATAGTTGTCGTGCATGAGGTACTTTTTCTCCTCGTTGAGTTTTGCTGTCATCTTCCTTTTATCAATCGACTGTAGTAGATTGAAAGCCTACCATAATATATCGGGTATCAGCAACAGCAGAGAACAATACACCAGAGGATAGTAACAGCGTATGGGGTCGACCTTATTACGAATATACGACAAATTCATCCTTGAGCGGCCTGTGGTTACACTCCTGGTTACCCTGGCCGTAGTCGGTTTTTTTATTTGTCACATCCCAGAATTTAAGCTGGATGCCTCAGGGGACTCCCTTGTATTGGAAAATGATGCTGATCTTCATTTTCATCGGAATATCACTGAACGCTATGGGACAAGTGGTGTTCTTGTCGTGACCTATTCGGTGGAAGGGGATCTTTTTTCCCCTTCTTCGCTTGATGAATTAAAAGCGCTGCGTGATGAGTTGAGGCAATTGAAGGATGTAGAGTCAGTAACCACCATTCTTGATGTTCCATTGGTCTTCAGCACAAACATCTCTCTCAGCGAGGTGGCAGATAAGGAAAACATCAAGACACTGGAGGCATCCAATGTCGACAAAGAGACGGTTCTCCGCGAACTCCATGAAAACCCTCTTTACAAGGGGAGATTAATCAGTGATGACGGGAAGACAACTGCTATCCTATTGACTCTTCCTGTCGATACGACCTACAGGTCCCTGTTGAAGCGGCGCTATGATCTTCGGGACAAAAGATACAACAATACTCTTTCCCCGCAAGAAGAACGTGAACTGGATGATGTTTCAGAAAGGTACCGGCAGCATCTCACTTTTCTCCAGCATGAGGAGGATCGACTTGTCGGGGATGTGAGGGCAATTATGGACCGGCACCGGGGCCAGGCGCAGCTCTACCTGGGAGGGGTCCCGATGATTGCGGCAGACATGATCTCATTTATCAAAAGTGATCTTGTCATTTTCGGGGTTGGAGTGCTTCTCTTCCTCATCATTACCTTGGCGGTTATTTTTCGAAGATTGCGCTGGGTGATACTGTCCATGTTCATCTGTTCGGCAGCCGTGCTGACGATGATGGGTTTACTCGGCATGATGGACTGGCGGGTTACCGTTATATCGTCAAATTTTATTTCCCTGATGCTTATCCTGACAATGGCTCTTACGATCCATCTGATTGAGCGCTACCTGGAAGTTCATGCCCAGTCGCCAGATGCCCCCCAGCGGACTCTAGTTCTTGAAACTGTGCGAACAATGCACCTGCCCTGTCTGTATACCGCCCTTACAACCAGTGTTGCTTTCACCTCCCTTCTGGTCAGCGATATTCGTCCGGTAATGGATTTCGGCAAGATGATGACTATCGGTCTTCTTGTTTCTTTTTCCCTGGCGTTTCTGTTGTTTCCATCAATTGTTGTTCTGTTCAAGAAAGATAGCTCCAAAGCTGGCGAAGATTTCTCCCATCCGTTTACCCTTGTTTTTGCCCGCCTGACCGAGGCCCATGGCAGTAAAATATTGATAGGATCTCTTCTCTTGGTAGTAATCAGCGGGGTAGGGATATCCAGGCTTAAAGTGGAAAACAGGTTTATTGACTATTTTCGGGAAAAGACCGAGATTTTTCAGGGAATGAGTCTGATTGATCAGAAACTTGGCGGCACCACTCCTCTGGATCTCGTTATTGATTTTACATTGGCAGAGGAGACGCTGGACGACTTTGATGCTGATGATACGCTCTTTGCAGATGAAGATTTTGGCGACATTGAGGAAGAATCTCACTGGGCGGCTGATGTCTCTGTAATGGAGCAGATCGAAAAAATTCATGATTATTTAGACGGCCTGCCGGAAACCGGCGAGATTCTGTCCCTTGCGGCACTGGGGAAAGTAACCACCAGGCTTAACAGCAATATTCCCCTTGAAAATTATGAGCTTGCTTTACTGTATAAAAAAGTCCCTTCCGACATCCAGGACTTATTGATACATCCTTACGTGTCTGAGGATATTCCCCAGGCCCGGTTCTCCATGCGTATTGTTGAATCTGGAAAGATGCTGGAAAGACAGGCCCTCATTGATAAGATTCGCCATTTCTTGGAAACAGAAACCGATTTTACCGGTGAGCAGATTCACTTCACAAATATGTTTGTGCTCTACAATAATATGCTGCAAAGCTTATTCCATTCACAGATCCTCACCATCGGCATGGTTTTTCTGGGGATTATGGTGATGTTTATGGTCCTTTTCCGATCATTGTATCTGGCTGCAATTGCTATCATCCCCAATGTGTTGCCCGTGGCCGTCGTGCTGGGTACAATGGGGTGGTTTAATATCCCCCTTGATATGATGACGATTACAATAGCCTCGATCACGATAGGTATTTCCGTAGATGATACCATTCATTATATCCACCGTTTTCAGAAGGAGTTCGTTAAGGACCGTAACTATATGGCCACGCTTTACCGTTGTCATTGCAGCATTGGCAGGGCTTTGTATTATACCACGATAACAATCACCATCGGATTTTCCATCCTGGTTCTATCTCATTTCATACCCACAATTTATTTTGGTTTATTCACAGGATTTGCCATGCTGGTGGCCCTGCTGGGTGACCTTACTCTGTTGCCGAAATTATTAATTACGCTGAAACCGTTGGGCCCCGAGGCAAACAACATCGACGTCGATTCACACTGAGCATTACCAGAGGATTTATTTTTTCAATATTGAAATTGCCACTTCCTTTTTGTTTCGGCAGAGACATGAGTATCCATCCTTCAGGAAGATTTACCCCTGAGGGTCCTTTCGCCTTTCTCTCCTCCGTCTTTCCACCTCTTTGTCCAACCGTTTTTCGTTCAGATCGTCACCACATGGCGGCACATAGCTCTTCAGCATATCGACCAGTACATCAAAGGGATCGAGCAGAGTCTCGCAGGCAGCACAGCACACCGTACGGTGAACAGTATAGGCTATCACATGATTGTGCTCACAGCCGATCGACTGTTCAGGGTGTAGCTTTTTAGGCTTTTTTCTCGTAAGGTCAAGCTGGATGATTTTAGCCAAGATGCCACCTTTCTCGGGATACAGGTTTTGGGCTCGATAAAATTCTGGTTAATGGAGGTCAGTCAGGTTCCTTTTTCACTTTTTTCATGATTTCCCTCATGAATTCGGGAAGATCTGCCGGTATACGGGATGTGATCAGGTTTCCATCAACCACCACTTTTTGATCACTATAATGACATCCCGCGTCCTTCAATTCTTTCGCCACATTTCTGTAACATGTGGCCTTCCTTCCTGAGAGTACTCCAGCTGAGACAAGGATCTGAGGGCCGTGACAGATGGCTGCAACAGCTTTGCCTTTCTCGAAGAAATCCCGGATAAGGGCAAGCAGTTTTTCATTTCTTCTGAGCACCGATGGCGCTTTTCCTCCAGGCAGGATCACAAGGTCATACGAAGAGGGATTTATCTGCTTCAGGGATAATGCGGCAATAACCTTGTAGCCGTGTTTGCCGATGATGGTTCCAGTTTTTATGGAGGCGATATCGGTCTCTATTTTCTCTTCAAGAAGTCGGTAATAGGGAAAAAGAAGTTCCGAGTCCTCAAACATGTCGGCACTAACAATAAGCGCTTTCATCTCCGTTGCTTTCATATGATCAAGGTGTTTTTTCAACCGGCATAATGCCGAGTGGTGGTTCATCTTTTTTCATTAAGGATGAATTCGGCCACCCGGCTTGGCATACAGCCAAAAGGACCAATGGAAATAAGGCCGCAGGCCACTTGGGTCCTTCGCAAGTAACTGTAAAGAGGATGTGGCCTGAGTTTGACCGTATTATTTGGGAACAAAGAGTTTTTCTGTTCTTTTTTACTTTAACTGACTACCAGAAAATAAATTGCTCACAGCAATTTTCCTTCCAACACAAAGGAAACTCTTAATTGAAAGGATTAAATGTAAGAGTAGGACACGGGGCATTTTTGACAACTCTTTCTGCCACACTGCCTAATATAATTTTTTCAATCCCCTTGGCGCCGTGAGTGCCAATAATAATAAGATCTGTATTTTCTTTTTTGGCGAAGGTGATAATTTCATCTACAACATCACCCTTGACAACCTTTCCAACACATCCTGGACATTTTTCTTTATTGTCTTCAACTAGAATGACCATTTTTTTATCGGAATAAGCGTAAATTTCCTCCGCAGCCAGATCAAGAGATGAGTGTGCGAGACCGGCGTAAGGTCCAAATGTCTCCGATACATTCAAAAAAATGATATTGGCGGAAAGCTTGCCAGCCAAATAAATGGCAAATTCAACCAATTTATCTGTGTGCTTAGCAAAATCGATCGGGACAAGAATTTGACTAATTTCGCGCATCATAACCACCTCTTCAGATAAAGTTTATTAAGTGTACAAATCGTCTACGGCTAAGCAGCTATCATTAACAACCCACTAATTTTTTATTTATACATGCAAAAGTCAATTTTTTTACCTTTTGGAATTTCTAAATCAAAAATTAAGCATGAATAATCTGCAATCAAGGGCTACGGTGTGGCATCGACAAGTCTTCAATAGTTGTTATTTTTAATATCCATCTAACTCAACAAATGGAATGAGTGAGTCATTCGAAATGAAACCACATATCACTATTATTACACTTGGTGTTAAAGATCTTCAGCGCTCAATCAATTTTTACGAAAATGGGTTAAACCTGCCTCGCAAGGAAGGCCCTGAAGGCATAGCTTTTTTTAAAATGACCGGAACAATGCTCTCACTCTACCCCAGAGACAAGCTGGCAGAGGACATCTCAATCTCAGCTGAAGGTGCTGGGTTTCAAGGGTTTACTCTGGCTCATAATGTTGCTTCTCTCTCAGAGGTAGATCAGACATTGGAAGAAGCGGTTGCTGCCGGTGCCGAACTCGTCAAACCAGGGCAAAAAGTATTCTGGGGAGGATATTCAGGCTACTTCAGGGATCCCGATGGCTTCTATTGGGAGATAGCGCACAATCCATTTCTATGAGCTCCTCGCTTGACGTTATGATTGCCATGTCAAATGTGCGAATATCTCGTTTATTCCCAAGCCTAACCTTCCGACTGTATTTGTCTCAAACCCAAAGTGCACCTTTTCTCACGGAACCCCTTAAAAAAAGGTGGGGAATTGAGGAAGTTTTTTTGACACTTCAGTCAATCAACATTACATTTTAAATACATTCCGCAACATACTGTTTCCAACCTTCATTTAGGAAAAACAATGAAAAATAAGGTTGTCACGAAGCTGTCACTAAATACCAGCAGAAGAACACTGTCTTCTGTTGGTATTTGTCTTTCTGCCGTAGCTATTACTGAGTTAAAGAAGAGGTGAAGTGAACCAGGGTACTTATCACAATTCATTATGACAGGGGGGTAACAATATGGGACTTAATGATGAAATGAAAATTATCGTGTCAGATGAGGATAGCACATGCATTGGACTTGTTTCAATTACCGATCTGCTGCAATTAGCCATATCGTAGTCTCTTTGAATATCTAGTAAGTATCACTGCTGTATTGATCTAAAGGCAACGGAGTGGAATATGGCCCTGACAATAGGAAGTATTTGGATTGAGGATATAGAATTCGGGCATAAATCCTTACTGCGGGATAAAATCCTTGTTGTGAATAAAGAGGATTTGCGTAATTTCCTCTTGGGAAAGGATAACAGGATACGTGCTCTGGATATCGCCCTGGCCAAGCCGGAAGAGTCAACCCGGATAATCTGCGTTAAAGATGTAATAGCACCCTGGTGCAAGGTGAAGGGGGATGCTCCTGGTGAAGGTGTAAATCATGTTGTGAAAAATGTAGCGGTCGTAACCTGCGGCAAAATTGTTGGATACCAGGAAGGTATCATCGACATGAGCGGACCGGGGGCGGCCTATTCGCCTTTTTCACAGACTTTTAATGTGGTTTTGGATATTGAGGTGGTTCCTGGTCTTGAGCCCCATCAGCATGAGGAGGTTGTTCGACTTGCTGGACTTGCTGCCGCAAATTTCCTTGGAGAGGCTATTCGAACGAGTGAACCTGACCTGCTTGAAACCTTTGACTCTCCAGATGTTTTGCCAGTCTCTCCGGATTTGCCAAAAGTTGCCTACGTATATATGCTTCTGAGTCAGGGCCTTTTACATGATACGTATGTGTTTGGTCAGGATGCCAAGGCAGGTATGCCCCGCATCATTTCTCCTCATGTCCTGATGGATGTATCAATCACCTCAGGCAACTGCGTCTCCGCCTGTGATAAAAATACGACCTGGCACCACCAGAATAATCCGCTGCTGCGGGAAATGTATCAGAGACACGGTAAAGAACTGAATTTTGTCGGCGTCGTCCTTACCAATGAGCCAGTCAGGCTGGCAGCCAAACAGGACTCCTCCGCCAAGACAATAGAACTGGTTAAAAGCATGGGCGCGGAGGGAGCCGTCATTTCCAAAGAGGGGTTTGGTAATCCGGACGCCGATCAGATGATGTTGATACGCGGCCTGGAAGAGGCCGGGGTTAAAACCACCTCCATTACCGATGAATATGCCGGAGTTGATGGGGGCTCTCAGTCACTGGCAGATGTAACCTCTGAGGCCGATGCCATAATCTCTGTAGGAAACGCCAATGGCCTGATAATTCTGCCGCCGATGGACCGTTTGCTCGGCCCCATAAAAGATCTGAGCCATCTTGCGGGTGCCTACCCGCAAAGTGTGCATGATGACAGAAGCCTAGAGATTGAACTCCAGGGGATAATAGGATCTACCAACGAACTTGGTTCGCAGAGACTCAGCTGTCGGGAGATATGAATATGGCACTTCCATACAGAATCATTCATTGTCTGAATCAGTTTTTTGGAGGGATAGGTGGAGAGGACAAGGCTTCTCTGAAACCCTGCCTGCTTGAAGGCCCCAGAGGCCCCGGCAATATCCTGCAGAAATTTTTCCCTGATATAGAGGTGACTGCAACCATTGCTTTTGGCGACAATTATGTGGCTGAAAACACTGACAGGGCTGTACGGGAAGTTCTTGATATGCTCAGGCCGTTTTTTGAATCGGCAAAAGCTGAAAAGCCAGTGATGTTGTTAGCTGGTCCGGCTTTTAACGCCGGTCGTTATGGGCTGGCGTGCGGCGCTCTCTGTAAGGCTGTCGCAGCCCGTTATGAAATCCCTGCAGTTGCGTCCATGTTTCCTCAAAATCCTGCTGTTAATGAATACAGGAAAGACATCTATATTGCCAAGGCCGGCGAAGATGTCATGGCAATGGAAGAGTCGGTGCGGAAGCTTGGAGTCCTTGGTTTAAAATTACTTGAGGGAGAGGCCATTTGGCCGGAAAAAGATGAGTATATACCCCGAGGATTTCGACAGAACTATTTTCATACCCAGTCAGGGGCGACACGGGCAATTGATATGCTTTTGAAGAAACTGAAAGGGGAATCGTTTACCACAGAATATCCCATGCCGACCTTTGATAGAGTAAAACCGGCTCCGGCAATAAAAGATATGAGTACGGCAAGGCTCGCTCTGGTGACATCAGGGGGAATTGTTCCAAAAGGAAATCCGGACAGAATATCTGCCGCCAATGCTCAGTGTTTCGGGACGTATTCCATTGAAGGGATATCTGCATTTACTCCGGAGTCTTACCAGACGGCCCATGGCGGCTATGATCCGACATTTGCCAACGAAAATCCCAATCGGGTTCTTCCTCTTGATGCAGTGTGTGAATTGGCAGCGGAGGGATTCATCGGCACACTCCATGAATATTATTATGCCACGGTAGGAAATGCCACCTCTGTGGCCAATGCCAGGAAATTTGGTGAAAGCATCGCCAAAATACTGGTCGCAGACGGGGTGCAGGCCGTCATCCTTACCTCGACCTGAGGGACCTGTACTCGTTGCGGAGCAACGATGGTTAAAGAAATTGAACGGGCCGGGATACCCGTTGTTCACTGCTGCTCGATTATCCCCATCTCCAAGACGGTTGGCGCCAATCGTATCGTCCCGACTATTGCCATTCCTCATCCCTTTGGCGACCCTGCTTTGAGGCTGGAGGAAGAAAAAACAGTACGAAAAGAGCTTGTCAAAAAAGCCTTGAAGGCTCTTGCTACCCCTGTTAATCAACAGACCATTTTCTGAACAGTAACGAGTTTTATGTATAGAAAAATTTAATACTGGCGTGCTTCTTTCATGATTTTCAGAATGTTTTCCTGCGCCTCTTCTTCTATCTCGAGTTCATACATTCCCATTTCCTGTTCCCATACATCTGCCGGGATATGATCCTTGAGCTCTAAAATATGATAGCTGTCCAATCCAAGGGAAACGCCAGCGAGAGGTCCGGCGTAACTTGGATCGCCGCTTTTGAAGGTTCGGGTCATAATCTGTATAGTCGACAGCTGATTAATTCCAAGGACAACTATAAGGTTTTCTGTCCCATGTTTTTCAGCAAGCTTTTTCACCTCTTCCTGGACCGCAAGACCTACGGCTCCTGCTGCGGTTCAGACAAAACAGGCTGTTGATTCGTAGATTATCTCCGCGCCGGCAGCCTGCAGGCATGTTCCAATTGTTTTTCCGGAAATATCATCCCGTTCCCCAAACACGATAACCTTTTTTGCTTTTAGCATGGTAATTTCTCCTTATCTGTTCTTATACCATCTTTGAGGTTGGGGTTTCGCTCCAGAATAAAGGAGACCCCATCCAGCAGGTTGGTACAACGATTCAAAAAAAGACTTGCCCTGGAAAGAAACATGGCCCGTTTTATCTTTCCCTGCAGCATATCCTCCATGGCATGGCCAATATATGGGACGGCAGAGGGGATATGGCCCTGGGTTGGTGCAAAGCCGGGCATACCCACCTGGTCAATCCAGCTGTTCATATCCTTTTTGTCGAGTTGTTTTGCCATGACAGCCATGGCGGCTATCTTGCGGTAATTTTTTTTGGCAACATCTCCGGAGCCGGCAAATTCCATAATTTCTGGGTTTTGGAGTTCAAGGGCATATCTGTCGACATCAGTGCATTGCAGACCGAGACTCTCAAGGGGTTTGAGGAGATAATGGCGGAACACCGACTCGTCGGATGTATTGGCACCTATCGGGACCTTGCCAATGGCACCGTTCTTCAAGTGCATGATTGGGCTTATTCCATCGTTTTTTGTTACCAAAAAAGCAATGGATGCCAGACAATCGTCCAGTATCGGGATACCATGCTGCAAGAAAGCCTGGAATTTCATGCCGAGCTTGGCAAGAGAGCCTCCGCCGACAACGATGACTTGATTGAATACTCCGCTGTGAACAAGAGCAGAGGCTGTAACCAGGGCCGACGCAGGTGCTGCGCAGAAATTCTTTATATCCATGCCTGAGGCGTTGATACAACCGCACATCTCACCTATGGCCTTTGCCATACCGCCACCTCCCCGCTGATAGCGGTCTCCGCAAGCCTCTTCACCGCAACTTATTATAAAATCAATGTGGTCAGCGCCGATACCTTCTCGATGCAAAAGCCATTTGAGAGCCAAGGCCCCTGAGGCTTTGGTGCATAAGTTTTCCAGCAGATTGCGGGCTGTCAGATTCTCATCATTCCGACCTTCAGAGCGAAGATCGCCTGAAAAAGTACCATAAACATCTTCGCCGACCCGCAGCGGCAGGCTCTGAGGAGAAAATTTTCCTGCTGGCGGTCCCGTCAAACCAGCAGGAAGTTCTGTCAGTTTGTCGGCAAGATCATGTAAGAGGGGGTGGGCGACAAGACGCTTATGCAGATTATCCAGAGCAGTCTCATATGTTGCAAAGAGCGGTGGGCTTAGTGCGTCAGCACATTTCAGTATGGCCAAAAAGGTTTTCTGGTCCAGAATTTCGCCGAATTTTCCATTTTTTATAACTTGAGCCTGTTCTGGATGTCCTGATTTTTCAAACCACGGCCTGGGTGTTGTGGCAAGATCATCAGGAGAAACGTTGCCAATAAAGGTTTGGTTCGGCGGATAGCAGACCGCTTTTTCAAAGGATCGAAGAAACATCTTGAGCTCTGGTTCCATGGCTGCATTATGAGCTATCTCACGGTATGGTTTGGAGCCATATTGCACGAGGTCCGGAACATGACTGAGACAATACGCACAGTTTTTGATAACCGGTAACTGTGTCACATTCTTATTCATAATGAACTCCTGGTGCATGACATGATTTTTGTGGATGCGGGTACGCGAGTGCTGCGAGAACATAGAGGCAGACTGCGGTAACAATTACTCCTCTGAATCCAATATGGGTGGCAAGCAGTGTCGCCATCACCGCACTCATTACAGAAGCGCAGCCGTTGATTCCCCACGCCCATGGAATCAGTTCCGGCGCCCTGGAAGAAAGACCGGAAAGTCCCAGGGGGAAGGGTATTCCCATACAGAATGCCACTGGTGCAATGAGGCAGAAGGAGACAATTACCTTCAGAGGGCCCGGTATCCAGAGCAGCTTCTGAAAAAGAACAGGTAACAGAAAAAGATAGAGGAGGGCACTTCCTGCTATGACTGCAACTGCAATAATAAGAGCATTTTTTTGAGAAACCGTATTTTCTTTCAGGCAGGAGCTGTAGCTGCTCCCTAATCCAGCAAATAAAAGAAATCCTGAGACAACAACTCCCACAGCATAAAGCGGATGTCTGAGAAAGAGAATAAATTTCTGGATAAATGCCATTTCTATAAACAGAAAAGCAATCCCAAGAGAAAAGAAATAAACCACCACCCATAAACAATTGTGACGAATGGAAGATGACGACATCTTCATTTTCCTCAGATATCCGAACCAGAGGGGAACCAGGATCAAAAGCACGCTGGCCAGTACCGCCTGAACACCCGTGACGATAAGGACCAGATAGCCCTGCTCAAGCAAGGGTAAGCCACCGCTGGCCCGCAGCGAAACCAGTTCGGGAAGGGCACTCCATTTGAAAAAATGGAAAAAATATGGACGGTCATCGGTGGCAGGCTCAATATTGAATTTATAGCGTTTTAAAAAGGATTCTCTTTCTGCCTTGTTCAGTAATGCAGTGGCTCCTTCGTGAAAATAGGGCCTGTCGAGGATGTTATGGCGATTTGCCTCAGCTGTAATCATGCCTGGATAGTATCCAAGGTCGAATGAGCGGTCCTCGCAGAATTGACGAACTACCGCAATATCCTGTTCTGCAAATTCACCGTTTTTGACCAGCAAAGTGCTTGTCTTCCAACTTCGAATGAGAATGAGACGGCGACCTGGTTCCTTTATCCCCATGCCATCCAGGGCCGCTGCAGCAGTAGCAAAGAGTTTGAGGCTGTCTCGCGGCGGCACTTTGATCCAGCGGCTGACAGCCAGCATTCCGCCAGGACGTAGATGTGTCATGTAGTCGATGAGTGCTTCGGTTGTGTAAGTGTAGCTTTCAGAGAGTGCGTACAGGCCGGCGGATGAGGCGCTGAATGCATCGAGGAGGGCTAGCTGGATTAAATTGTATTGTTTGTTACTTGCCGCAACATACCCTCGTGCCTCGTCAATATGTACACGAATATTTTTTTTTGCATACAGATTCCCGGCAAAGTCGGCATAGGTGTTATTGATAAGGTCAGCCATTTGCGGGTTCAGTTCGACAGCATCAATGCTTTCAGCGCCAAAGTATCTGGCCTGCTGGACATCTGTACCTCCTCCAGCGCCGAGGATCAGGACCTGTGGCAGGCTGAGAAGATGATAGGGCAGGGCTGAGGTGAAAAAATCAGTGTAGGCAAAGGAGTCGGGTTGACCATCATCGCTGGTGATAACGCTCATACCTTCGCCGTCGGTAAAGACCCCCAGTTGAGTCGGCGGTTCAAGCGAGGTGTTGAGGCTCAAGCCGGGAGCATGGCGGAAGGGGATAACAGGACTCTTCACAACAGTGAGTAAGCCCAATGGACTGCTGCGTTCAGCTGCCACCTCCGTTCCCATCACAGTAAGGGTCTGGCTGAGGCTTTTATACGGTGAGATCTGTAAGGGGATATCTTGCTGGTGAAGTATGGGTGGAAGGACCATGGCAATCACAAGAAGGAGGGCGGATATCCAACGGGGGCGGAGGCGGGATTCAAGAAAAGCGATGGCGGTGGCGACTAATCCAAGCGAACCGATAACGTACAGGGCAGTCATTGGATTAAGCAGGAAAAGCAGGACAATAATGCCGAGGGCTCCGGCTCCGGCACCCAGCAGGTCGAAGCCGTATATGCGCGGGATATCCTTTGTGAAATGCGACAGGGCGAGTCCTATGCAGTTAGCCACTGCAAAAAATGGAAGAGTAAGCAACAGATAGAGGATAAGGAGATAGATAATCTGGTGGCCTCCCCAGGCAATTTCCAGGGGATTAAAGGGGATCTTCTGGCCAATCAGGAAGCAGAGGATGCTGGAGAAGGAAAAAAGCAGGCCATTGGCAATGAAGAAAGTTGGAAAGCGGGAACGCAGCCAGTCCCGGGCCAGGCAGAGAAACATACCGCTGGCCCCATAGCCCAACAGGGAAAGACTGATAACCATGTATGCGAAGTGATGCCACTGGATTATCGAAAAGAGGCGGATTAACAGGATTTGATAGGAAAGTGCTGTGGCAGAAAGCAGGGCAATTGAAAAAAAAGGAGGCTGCATCAGTGCTTCCCGGTAAGAGGCACAAAGCGAACCGGCAGAATCTGGCGGGTAGATATAGTGCCGTTAACACGTTTTTCTACCAGTATCAGATATTGCGTCATAAAAGCCCCGCCTACCGGGATTATCATTCTTCCCCCGGGTTTCAGCTGTTTTATGAGGGGGGGAGGGATCTGCCCTGCCGCAGCGGTGACCATAATTGCATCAAAAGGCGCATGCTTCTCCCAGCCGTAATAGCCGTCACCGAGCTTTGTTTCAATATTGTTATAGCCCAGGTTTTTAAGGCGTTTTTCTGCAGATTTCTGCAGGGTTTGGATGATTTCTATGGTGTACACCTTGCTGGCCAGTTCCGCCAGGACGGCAGCCTGGTATCCTGAACCGGTACCTACCTCCAGAACTCTGTCTGAAGGTTTTATGTGAAGCAGGTCCGTCATGATCGCGACGATATACGGCTGGGAAATAGTCTGCCCTTCACCAATAGGCAGCGGTCTGTTCTCATAGGCAAGTTGGACATATGATTTTGGAACAAAGGAGTGGCGTGGCACGCTGGACATGGCGATCATGACTCGTTCGTCCAGGGCGGTTTTGTCCAGGTACATGCTGGTGCTGCGGACGTCATCGATGATCTGCCTGATCAAATTTCTGCGCAGATCAT
>JACKQG010000692.1_pt1 | contig 48120 bp, 42 predicted proteins | sample 8237621 | NCBI WGS metagenome assembly JACKQG01 (sample SAMN15677084, study PRJNA649215) | marine metagenome | biome: marine; feature: Black Sea; material: saline water; isolation source: suspended particulate matter (SPM) from the Black Sea western gyre | collected 2013-06-09/2013-06-10 | depth... | reverse complement strand
AGAAAAAGATAGTTCGAACCGGAATAAATGGCATGTTCTTTTTTCTCCCCGCCGCTCTTGAGTATGCCAGTAAAACCGGCCTGCTCGGCAGCGCTCACCGCCAATTTGATACCTTTGTCGATCATGGCAAGCTGCTCTTTGGTCATATTCGCTTTGATCTCGGCCGCTTTCTGCCGCGCCCACATGAATGCGGCTGCCACCAAAATTGGGATGGCGATGATCAAAAGGGCTTGGGCCAGCGTGCTCAAAAAGCTATTTAGTGTGTTTCCTGCGTCCATTGTCTCCTCCTTTGATTAGAAAAAAATGGATAGCGATTTTACGGAAGACCTATTGCATCCTTTACTTCTGAAAGAGTTTGTTTGGCAACTTCTCTGGCACGTTTGCCGCCATCAATGAGTACATCCCAAACCTCGGCAGGTTCCTCATCTAATTTTGCACGACGTTCTCGGAAAGGTGCCAGGTCATCATTCAGGTTTTTTGCGAATATTTTTTTGCAATCTACACAACCGATGCCAGCTCTGCGGCATTCAGTGTTGATCATTTCGACTTCCTCGTCGGAAGAGAAGATCTTGTGCATGGTGAAGACATTGCATACATCGGGGTTGCCAGGATCAGCGCGGCGCGCGCGCTGTGGATCAGTGACCATTTGCATCACCCGTTTTGTGGTTTCGTCGGGTGAGGAGGCGAGTTCAATGTGATTATTGAGACTCTTGCTCATCTTGTTTTCCCCGTCGATGCCTAAAACCTTGGGAATTTTGGTGCCTTTCATCTGGGGCTCGATGAGCACATCTGTCTTGTAGCGATAATTGAAGGAGCGCACTATCTCACGTGTGAACTCCAAGTGAGGAGCTTGATCTATTCCCACGGGGACTACGATAGCTTTGTATAAGGTGATGTCAGCCGCCATCAAAACGGGATACCCTACCAACCCATAATTGATGTTATGCGGCTGATGTCGAATCTTCTCTTTGAATGTAGGGAGATCGGTCAATTTGCCCAAGGGGGTGACCATTGAAAGAAAAGTATGCAGTTCTAATACTTCGGGCACATGCGATTGAACGAAGATCATACTGTCTTCAGGTCGCATTCCCGCAGCCAGCCAATCGAGCGCCATTTCATAGGTGTTCTGTCTTATTTCCTTAGTGGTCTCGACAGTCGTCAGGGCATGGATATCTACGATGCAGTAGATCGTATCTTCATATTCATCTTGCAGCGCCACATAATTTTTGATTGCGCCAAGATAATTCCCTAAATGCTGACGACCTGTCGGGCGGGCGCCAGAAAAAACGCGCCCCTTCTTCTTTGCTGGGGTCATTCCTTCTCCTTAGCCAATAAGTTTTCCAACAGAGGTGAGTACCTCTTCATGCTCTGCATGACGACCGGTCTGAATTTTCGAGTAAACTAGTTTCTCATTTGCTTTGACCTCGAACTTGCCCCCATCGGATGGAACGAGGCTGACATCTTGAATTTTGCCTTTGTATTCTGTTAATAGTGCGCTAGCCAAACTGACTGCTCTAGGTGTGTAGTTTCAAACTTCGCAATAAATTATTTCAATTTTTAGCATTTCGAGTACCTCAGTACCTTTATATTAAGATGCAACGAGTATATCACGGAACGTGAATTCGTTGCGCAATTTATCTTCGCGCATCTGGCAGTTTACGCGGCGATCTCCAGAGAAAAGGGACATGCCTAGCATGCCATATTCCCAATTCTGACAACTTATGCAACGATTCTTGGAATTTCTTATTAGATCATGCTAAATTAGGCGTATAATTGGGATATTGGATTAATTATTTGAGAGGGTTTCCCTATGAAGAGAATGATTCTTTTTGTAATTCTTGGCCTTACTGTTGTGATATTGGTTTCTTTGGTTGTGTTGGTTCAACCTACTCAGGCTGAAGTGTGCGGCCCGAACGACCTTAATGATTTTGAAGATCTGAGACGAATGCGTTTTGTAAGTCTAAAAGGTAAGACTGGCCAGGCAGGGATTGGCTGGGTAACTTTTGTTACAAAGAATATCATGCCAGATCGAGCAATTCTGACCATAAATGGCTTGGGCGATTTTTCGGTTATGGGAATTTCCTGTACTTGCGGTGCCCAAAAGACCTGTACTGGTTTCATCTCGGGTTATCCCATCGGTGACCCAGTGAAGCATTATGCGGGCAAGTTAACCGTCTACTATCAAACTACATATCGAGGACACGATTACGAATACAAAAAATTCACCTCGACGGCACCAAAATTACAAATTCCCCCTGCTCCCTAAACGGAGAGAAAACCCACTAATAGTTGATCACACGCCTGAGGTTGCCAGCAACTTCAGGCGATTCTTTATGGTAAGATCAACCCCATGTTTAAACCTATCCGTTGGAAAACATTTGCACGCGACTTTCTGGTAATCCAGGTTGGTTTCGCGCTTTTTGGGCTGTCGATTGCCCTGTTGATTCGCGCCAACTTGGGGACCGGTCCCTGGGCGATGCTAGAGGTAGCACTTTCACAAATCTTAGGGTTAACCCCTGGAACCATGAGTGTGATCGTTGGTTTCGTTGTGTTGTCAGCATCGTTTATCTTGCGTGAGCGTATCGGTTGGGGTACGGTGGCCAATATGATGTTCATTGGCCCCTGGGAAGATTTAGCTTTGCATTTTATCCCGTCAGTAACAGGTAACTTAGTACTTCAAGGAGCAATGCTGCTGGCGGGAATCTTGCTTATGGGCATTGCCTCAGCAGTTTACATCGGCGTGGATGCGGGCGCCGGCCCGCGTGACAGCTTGATGTTGGCCGTCAAACGCATCAGCGGACGTAGTTTGCGACTGGCGCGCGGATCAATTGAAGTTGCTCTGGTCTTCGTAGCGTGGATGTTGGGTGGTCCAGCTGGGATTGGTACAGTCGTTCACGCGCTCCTGATTGGCCCCTCGGTGCAAATGGCATTCAAGTTATTCAAAGTCGAACCACATATGCCGGATGAAGCTATTGTGGAATCAGAATCTGAACAACAATTGCAAGAAAACACGGATTTTTGAAGACGGTTTTCAATCTTGAAGTGATTTCTTAATCTGGCATTTCGATATCTAACATGATCAGATCTGCATATTCAGTACCTGCAGCTTGTAACCCAAAAGGGACATTCTTGGCCTAGAAATTACTCAGAACAGCACATTATGCAAATTTGAGCCCATTTGGGTGTGGAATTATAAAAACCCCGGAGAAATTCATCTCTCCGGGGCTTTACAATTATTTGGGTATTTTGTGGTTAGGCGTCGACTGTTTCTTCAGCCACCTTTTTGGATTTTTTCTTGTTGGTTTTGAAAACAAATTCTTTATCCTCGGTTCCCTCGACATCGACGATGATCGTGTCACCCTTATTAAACTCACCACTCAACAGCTTGACCGAGAGCGGGCTTTCGATCTGCTTTTGCAGGGCACGTTTCAGCGGGCGGGCGCCGAAATCGGGGTCTAAGCCGATCTCCGCTAGCCATTCCTGTGCATCTTGAGTCAATTTGACGCTGATTCCGTGTTCTTCCAGGCGCTCTTCGACCTCGTTCATTTGAAGATCGACGATCTCGATCATATCTTCTAGCGAGAGTTGTGAGAAGGTGATAATCTCATCGATGCGGTTGATGAACTCTGGGCGGAAGGTTTTCTTTAATTCAGATTGGATCTTGGCCTGCGCCTCGCGCTCTTTGCTGTCGTCGGAGTTGCGCAAGAAGCCCAAACTACCTGAACTGCGTACGTACTCAGTTCCCAGGTTACTGGTCATTATCAGCACCGTGTTGCGGAAGTCGACGACATGCCCTTGCCCATCAGTCAGACGTCCGTCATCGAAGATTTGCAGCAGAGCGTTCCAAACCTCGGGGTGCGCTTTCTCGATCTCGTCGAAGAGCACCACCCGATATGGACGCCGTCGGACAGCTTCGGTCAATTGGCCACCCTCTTCGTAGCCGACATATCCTGGAGGGGCACCGAACAAACGTGAGACCGTGTGCTGCTCGCGGTATTCACTCATATCGATACGTACCAAGGCTTCTTCGTCGTCGAACATGAATTCAGCCAGGGCTTTGGCTAACTCAGTCTTACCCACACCGGAGGGGCCAATGAAGATGAACGAGCCGATCGGTCTGCGGGGGTCTTTCAAGCCCGATCTAGCCCTGCGGATGGCATCTGAGATGGCTGTAATAGCTTCGTGCTGACCGATGACGCGTTCATGCAAGCGTTCTTCCATTTGCAGTAGCCGTTCGGCCTCAGTTTCCAACATCTGATTCATGGGAATGCCAGTCCATTGGGAGACAACCTCGGCGACATCGTCCTGGTCGACGATCTCATCCAATTCGTGTTCGCTCTCCCACTGTTCGCGTTCAACATGAAATTCTTCTTCCAGTCGAGAACGTTCTGTTTTCTTCTCGGCAGCGCGTTCGTAATCTCGTTCTAAACCCGCCTGCTCTTCCTCGGCCAGCAGCCTTTCGATTTCAGATTTCTTATCTTTCAAATCTTGGGGCAAGGAGTATAGTGCCACACGCAGTTTGGCGGCGGCTTCATCAATTAGATCAATGGCCTTGTCGGGCAGGTGTCGGCCGGAGACATAACGATTGGAGAGTTGCGCCGCTGCGACGATAGCTTCGTCGGAGATGCTGACTTTGTGGTGCGCTTCGTAGCGATCGCGCAATCCTTGCAGCATTTTGATAGTGTCATCAACACTGGGCTCTTCAACATAAACTGGTGCGAAGCGACGTTCCAAAGCTGAATCTTTTTCAATGTATTTGTGATACTCGTCCAGCGTGGTAGCACCGACGCATTGCAGTTCGCCGCGCGCCAGGGCTGGTTTGAGCATATTGGATGCGTCTAAGGTCCCTTGGGCTGCACCTGCGCCAACCACAGTGTGAAGCTCATCAATGAACAAGATGATCTCACCCTCGGCGCGTTGGATATCTTCAATGGCTGCCTTGAGCCGCTCCTCGAATTCACCACGGAAGCGTGAACCAGCGATCATGGCGCCCAAATCCAGGGAGACCACTTTCTTGTTGGAGAGGATCTCAGGGACATCGTTGGTCTCAATTTTTTGGGCTAAACCTTCTACGATGGCGGTCTTGCCGACTCCAGCCTCACCAATCAGTACCGGGTTATTCTTGGTGCGGCGTGATAGAACCTGGATCACGCGCATAATCTCACTATCACGCCCGATTACCGGGTCAAGCTTGCCCTCCCGTGCCATGGTAGTCAGGTCGCGGGAATACTTTTCAAGCACCTTATAACGAGTCTCTGCTTTTGGATCGGTAACGCGCTGTCCGCCGCGCATTTGGGTCACGGCTTCGTAAACGCGCTCTTTAGTTACTCCAGCGCCGTCCAACATACGTCCGGCGGGGGTATTACGCTCGCTCAAAATTGCCAGGAAAATATGTTCGGTAGAAATATATTCGTCTTTGAGCCGGTTGGCCTCTTGGTTTGCCAGATCGACAATGCGTTTGACGCGCGGTGTGATGAAGATTTGCCCTGCGCCACCACCGAAGATGTTTGCCTTAGGCGTGGTCTTAAGTACGTAATCCAGTCGCTCGGTGAGCATAACGGGGTCAACGTTGAGCACTTCTAATAATTGGGGAATCACGCCTTCAGGCTGCTCGATCAGCGCTAACAAAATATGTTCTGTGTCAATTTGGTTATGTCCGTAGCGTTGAATGATTTCCGCAGCTCGCTGAGCGGCTTCCTGTGCGCGTTCTGTAAAGCGATCGAATCGCATCATAATCGTACCTTCCTTCGGCAAGTTGAAAACCTTGCGTAAGAGATTATAACATTCAGGGGGTTAGAGAAAGATCAGCGGGACGTAAGAATTGTATATGAAATGGGACCGAGGTTCGAAAATAGAAATTCATCACAGAGCCACAGAGAGCACAGAGTATACAATTTTAAATGGGTCTCTAAGAATCGCCGTGGTAAGGGGCCACATTTGAGGGTAGGCGGCGTGCTCCGCACGCCCCCTACCCCAAATGTGAGGTCTCTCACGGCAATTCCCATAGAACCTTTTAAATACTCATTGTTCTCCGTGTCTCAGTGGTAAATATGGAATCTATGCCTTCTTCAGCTCTAATTCAGCCATCAACTCCTGGATGATCAAGGGTTCCCCTTTGGCTGGATCGAGCTCTAGTTTTGCAGCATCCCCATCGCAGTGAGCCACACACACGCCACAGCCCATGCAGGCTTCAAAATCCACTTCGGCATAATCGCTCATTGTAATAGCATCAAACTGGCAGACATCCTCACAGTTGCCGCAACTGATGCACATATCCTCGTCGATGACGGCGATATACCCCGATGAACAGATCATTGGGTCACCACCGCGGTGGATCTGCATCGCCTTGCAGCAGCAGGCACAGCAATTACAAATGGCATAAAAACGTCCTAGCATGGCGTCTTTAAAATAGGCATGGGAGACATGTCCGCGTTCTTGTTCGGCTTGCAAGATTCCCTGCGCTTCCGAGGATGTGATCTTGCGAGTGCGATCAGGATGGTGTTCGAGGACCATAGTGGCAAAAGGCTCCCCGACAACAAGGCAAACATCCAAGGGTAAACACGGTTCAGATTGAGAAGAGCGGCAAGGACATTCCAAAGCAATGATGTGGTCAGGGTTTTTCAGCACGATATCGCGCGCTTTTTTGTACGGGACGATATGTTCCAGATCCCGAATCTCAATATCTTCTTGGACACTAACCAGTTGTGAAGCAGCTTCAAGCGGCATCACTTTGCCGTGATAACCTGGTGCGATTTTGGCTTTGTTATCATCTTCAGTTTTATGGGTGATAAATCGGTTCAATGGTTTCAAGATTCGCGCCAAAGTAGGATTTTTCGTTCCCAGCCCTATGTATTGGTACAGCCAATGCAAATACACAAATCCGTGCAATCTGTCGAGAAGTGAGAAATCTGTCAGGCGGCGGGCCTCCTTCATGAAGGCTCGAGTGGATGGCAGCAGCAGACCAAGGAGCGGTTTTCGGGGCATGGTGGATTCTCCAAAAATTATTCACGTATGGCCTGACAGCGTTCGCAGTTCGAACGATCGCACAATAAGGCCAGGGGGTCTTTTTGAACCATATCGATAACAGTGCGGATCAACGTCGATAGGGGGATCAGTTGAACTAGTGCACTGCCGATATATGTTTTATTTGTGTATTTCTCGATTTCCGGCGTAATTGCATTGAACCCATAGGAGCAGCCGGGCCAACGCGGGCATTCCTGGACGCCCTTTTTGGTGAGAGCCCACCTGATGAATTGTCTACGCCCGGCGAGTTGCTCCCCATAATGAATGCTGGTATTGGCGGTGTGATCCACCCCTAAGAGCAGTACAAAGCCCAGGGATTCAGTCAGCACGCGCACCGGAGCAAAAGGTTCCTCTCTGGTTTGAGCGCTGACCACCTCTTCAGAGTTTACTCCTGAGAAAGAATAGATCGGATGGTTAGATCGTTGCGCATCGGGATGCTGGCGCAAAGTTTCAGCTATCATTCCCATCAATGGGTCGGCGGGCATATCTGATGAATAGAATTCGGCCAACCGGTTGGCATCTGTATTTCCCCCGTAGTTGATGCCGTTTTCCGACGGACCGCTCTCGGGAGTCACCATCGTCTTGTAAGTGAATGTGGGCATGATCAGGCCATCTATTACGCTCAACAGAGCCCCCACGACGGCTTCCGCGCCGCCCTGCACATGCCCAAAAGCTGACAATGAGGCATGGGCGATGGCAGGTTTAGTGCCATCTAAACCCAGATCACGCAAAGAGTTGACCAGATCGCGAAATTTGACCACTGATTAATTCTAGCGCCCTTTCCAGCGAGGGTCGCGCTTCTCGACAAAGGCTGCCATTCCCTCTTTTTGATCTTCCGTAGCGAAGAGGAAATTGAAAGCCCTGCGTTCATCTGCCAGACCCTCGGTTAGCGATGTTTCAAAGGCTTGGTTGACGGCCTCTTTGCCAAATTGTATGGCCAGTGGGGCGCGTGTGGCAATCTCGGCTGCCAAGGCAAGTGCTTCATTCAGGTAGTTTTCTACAGGTACCACTCGGTTGACCAAACCATATGTCTGCCCTTCGTCTGCGCTCAGGGTGCGGTTGTTGAGTATCATTTCCATAGCGATGGCTTTGCCAACTGCCTTTGCCAGCCTTTGTGTACCCCCGGCCCCAGGGATCACCCCGATGTTGATCTCAGGCTGCCCAAATTTGGCTGTTTCCGAGGCGACGATCATATCACATGAGAGCGCCAATTCACTGCCGCCCCCCAAAGCCCAGCCAGATACTGCAGCAATGACTGGCTTCTTGATCCCGCGGATGCGGTCGAAGGAGGGAATGAAATCGCTCTTGTGCATCTCCACTGCGGAGGCATCAGCCATCTCCTTGATATCCGCCCCAGCGGCAAAGGCTTTTTCGTTTCCGGTGATAACTATGGCGCCGACAGCATCGTCAGCATCGAAGGCCTCTAACGCCCCGGCTAGTTCTTTCAAAAGAGTGTCATTCAGAGCGTTGAGTACTTTGGGCCGGTTCAGCCGGATCAGTCCAACTTGTTTGTGAGTTTCAACCAGGATGGTTTTGTAAGTCATGCTAGCTCCTACAAAGTAATTAGAATTTTTCCGTTCACATCTTCGGCCGCTTGACTGCAAAGTTGAAGTGTAGCCTCGACGATATCCGCATTGGGTTCGCCTGCAAGTTCTCTAAGTTCTGAAGCCAATCCCATCGAAAATGTTGATACGGCGTTGATACGGATATTATAAGCGCTAAATTCTTCGGCTAATTCTAAAGTCAGGCCAAGTACTCCCAGGCGGCTGGATTTCAATGCCGCCTGTCCTTCTCCTCCCGAAAGCACATTAACCATAACGCCCCCGCCAGCTTCTCTCATAATCCGCCCCACTGATTGAGCTACAAGGAATATTCCTGTCAGGTTAACGTCGATAGCCCGGCGCCAATCCCATTCATCCAGGTCGAGTAGCGCCTTTTTAGGGTCAACGTGAGCGTTGTTGATCAAGATGTCTATTTGGTCCCAATCATCGATTACTTGATTGAGCATGGTTTGAACGGGCATCTTCTTGGAGATATCGAGGACATAATCCTTGGTGCGCCCGCCGGCCTGTACGATGCGTTGGATGGTTTCATCCAGATTGATAGGCGTGATATCGTTTGCGGCGACGATTGCACCTTGGGCGGCAAATGCTTCAGCTAGGGCGCGTCCGGTTCCCCGCCCAGCGCCGGTGATAAGCACAACTTGATCTTTAAATTGGTCCATAAAATCTCCTCATTACAAAAAAGGAATTTTGTATTTAGAACAAATGGTGGTGTAACCACTGACCACCACTAACTGGCCACTTCCTACTCGCCACTATTCACCGCATACTGGCACTTCCCCGGTATTCTCATTTGCGTTCACACGTAGTCCCAGATACGGTGATGGGTCCAAGGTGTTTTGAATTTTCAACTCGTTGCGAAAACGCCCATTACCATCGTCAAGGACAATCGAAAAGTGCAGGTGCACGCCGGTGGGGTTATTGGGGTCGCCAGAATAATTGCCCTGGTACCCGAGCAGTGTGCCGGCTTCTACCAACACTTCATTTGTGCCAGGTGGAAACGCAGCATCAATATACGAAGAGCCATCTCGGTCGGCTAGATGCGTGTAATAAGTCCAGATTTGGCGCGAGGGTTTCAAGGGGTCGCTGGGGATGCGGATGATTAGGGATGATTTCCAATCTGGCAATCGCGTCAAGTAACCAGGGTATGCAGCATAAACTGGTGTGATGCCAGAATCATTACCGCCGAAAATATCCAACCCCTGGTGACGGTGCCCTGGACGGAATGAGTCTCCCCAAAGAAAACCGATATATCCTGAAGTGGGGTTTTGGAAAGGAGCGTCTCCGCAGCGTTCGCCGGTTGTGATGGCCCATTCAGGGTGTCCTTCAGGATCTCTCATCCAGCTAAAAAAACGAGTGGTTCGTTCTCCACTGCGTTGATACCATCTGTATGCAAAATAACCAAAAATTATTGCAATTACAAAAAATACTGATAAAAATATCCGTAACCACGGGCGGGAAGTTTTAGAATACATAAAGTTTTACAATCTATTTGGGTCTCACGCGGAGTGGTATAGTCGCATAGAAAAATTGTAGAATCTTGGTGACTTTGCGGCTTGGCGTGCGATATTATAGGCTTCTTTGAAAGATTTTTTTATGATGGCAGATTGTGTAAATCGATGATCTCTGCCTGGGTAATTTTCAAGATATCCTGGGGATCGAGGCGAGTCAGAGCATTGTGTGCCCCACCCCCAGCATAACAATCAGAAAGTTCAAGCACCAGTGGATCGATCAGCGTTCTTATGGGTTGCGGGTGTCCGAAGGGCGGCACGGTTCCTACGGGGTAACCGGTGGTTTCCAGGACAATTTCTGCATTAGCCAGTTTGACTTGTTTTCGCCCCACACCATAAACTGATGCAATCACTCGACGTTCAATCAATTGCGTCCCACACGCGATTGCCAGAACTCTGTCCTCTCGGATGGTGAAGAGCACTGATTTGACAATTTTATCGGGTTGGGTTCCGACTACTTGTGCAGCAATTTCCACTGTCGGCGTTGGTTTATCCAGAAAAACAATCTCTCCATCTATGTTATTCTGGTCCATAAAATTTTGCAGATCACTGGGTTTCAACATCTGAATTTGCCTCTCGATATTTGCGTAAGTTTACTGCGTCATCTTCTTTGTGTTCAGCAGTCAGCAATGTTACTTGCCCCCCGGTAATTTTTTGTAAGATTGCTCCTGCAAGCCCCCCAGGATCGGAAGCAAGCGCCGATTGGAGATCTTCTTGGTTTACAAAGAAGAGTTCGTGGATCATACTTAGTTCTTGATCGCCATAAAGAGTTGCATGAACCCGGATCGTAGCCTCTCGTACCAATTTTGGCATCACCTCAGCGTAATGGAGAAATTCTGGCCATCCCTCGCTGAATTCTAATGTGTCTGCTACTGGACCGATGAGAATGATCAGTTTTTGCATGTTTTCCTCTGCAGTTATTATAACCGCAAGGCAACGAGAGACGGGGGTGGTCAAATTAGTGGTGTTGAAATGATCGAAAGGTGCTGTCTTCGAGAGCCCTTCGACTCTGCTCATGGTAACGCCTCAGACAGCGGTGATTCTAGAGGGCTGAGGCTCTCGAAGCCCGGCTTTCTCAAGTTGATGCTTTGAACACCACGAAAAGCACCACTCTCGAGAGACTTATTCATCATAGAATTTGATGATTGTGATACCATAGGGCAGATTAAGCCCCAACGGAGTCTTTAATGTCAGTTTTCGAATCATCAATTCTTAAATCTTTTTTGGCACAACAAGTAATTTCCCGTATTCGACGCAATCATGGCCTAGAGCATGCGACTTTGCATGTTTTGGCTGAAAAGAATGCTGCGCGCAGTATGGGTGGCCATTCTAACCCGAGCGGTTTCTGGTTGGTAGCAGATATCCCTACTGAGGAGATCCAAGAAGCAGTTCGCGAAGCACTGCGACGATTACGTGCTGGCGAGCGTCATCTTGCTGTGCACCCGGGGTGCGGGACAAATTTCGCTACCGCAGGAACCATGGCTGGGTTGGCTGGTGTAGTAGGCATGTGGGGAGTCGGCGCTCGTAAACGCGATAAGCTAGAACGTTTGCCATTAGTCGCAACTCTGGCGACTCTGGCCTTGATCTTTGCCCAACCTTTTGGAAATGTTTTGCAGAAACATATCACCACATCTGGAGATCCGGGGGATATGGAAATTGTTGAAATTACATTCACTCAACGAGGACGGGTAAAAGCCCACCGAGTGATAACTCGAGGATGATCATGGCTGATAAACCGGTCATCTATATATTGCACGGCGACGACGAATATGCCATTGCCCAGTTCATCTCTAACATGGAAGCGAAATTGGGTGACCCATCCACGGCAGGATTGAATATTACCTATTTCGAGAAGGGCTCTTTGCCGCTGGATGAAATCTCCACTGTGGTGCACTCAATGCCATTCTTGGCTGAACGCCGCCTGATTGTGCTTCATGATCCGCTCACTGGTATGCAGAGCAGTAAGGTGCGCGATCAGTTCAAAGTGCTTTTAGAAAAGGTCCCCCCCACGTCTGCTTTGGTAATGGCGATCAACAGACCTTTGATTCCTCACAGGGATCGGCGTAAGGGTAAACAACACTGGCTGCAAAAGTGGGCTCAAGAACATGAAGGTCGCGTTTATGAGAAAGAATTATTCCTTGCGAGAGGGCCTGAGTTGGTGCGATGGATCCAGCAACAAGCCAAGGAAGAGCGAGGAGAGATAACATCCGAAGGCGCTGCTCTATTAGCAAATCTGGTAGATGAAGACCCCCGCATCGCTGCGCAGGAGATCAAAAAGCTGTTGGCCTATGTCAACTACAGCCGCCCGATAGAACCCGATGACGTCGAATATCTTGTTGCCAATGTTAGGGGCGGGGATGTCTTTGCTATGGTTGATGCCCTCGGAGAGCAAAATGGCCAGAAAGCATTGCGCATGCTGCATCAACTTTTGGCCGATGATGACCCTCTGCGGTTGTTTGGCATGATTGTGCGCCAGTTTCGCCTTCTGCTGCTGACCCGTGAAATGATAGATATGGGTTATCAGGAAAATGAAATTGCCCGCGAACTAAAAACCTTCCCCTTTGTTGTGCGAAAACTGATCCCCCAAACGCGCAACTTTTCTATGGAAACACTAGAAGATATCTACCGTCGTCTGCTAGATATCGATGAAAATATAAAAACTGGAAAGATTGAGGGAGATGTTGCCTTAGATACGTTAGTTACGGCTCTTACAGCATAATTACAAATTAAAGCGCAAGACCCCAAGGGTGGTTCAAGAAGCTCCGTAATGGAGTGAGGAGGAAATCCTTGGGGCCTTACTGAGAAAATGTGGAAATATCACCGCGTTGGGCTGGGCTGGCCTTATTGGTGATTGATCCCTAACCAGAAGTGGTTCGGCAAAAGCGATTGAGATGTTCGCAATTCGACCCCGGCAGTTTGGCGGGGTTTGCCATTTTTAGTTTTTGTCTTGCTCCCTGGCTTCTTCCCATTTATAGATAACATAGAAGGGTGTACAAAGCACAGGTTGGGGGATTGGCCGTATTTCTTGTGGTAATAACTCGCCGCCCGTTTGACCTTCACATCCAGGTTGGCTGAATCATCGTTATCGAACCAAAGCATTCCTACATCCATGGCGAACCTCCTGAAAAATGCCCCGAGGGCTTATTGCGACCTTCTTAAAGTTGGGGTGTTTTTCGTATGATGAATGCCAATACGATTTGAAAAAATATTGGGCAAAAACCCTCAAGGTCTTCAGAACTTATGTTCTAAATAATATCATGAGAACAAATGTTCTGCAAGGGTTTGCGTGAAATCTTTAAGGTGGGATTTTGTTAAATTTGCCCCCCAAAACATCAGTATGTGTGATTTCGAGCACGTTGGAGACGAAACTACTATGCACGACGACGGTAGGTCAGCGACACAATTTTCTGCAAGTATCACCTCTCGCATCTGCTCCACCTATGACAGCAGTTCGGGAAAATCGAAAATAGGTTATTCCACTTTCTCCCAAAAACTGATGCTATTGATGTGATAAGTCTGTGGAAAGAGATCAAAGGGAGTGACCTGTTGAAGCTGATATCCCCCATTGGTAAGTCGTTTGGCGTCGCGTGCCAGGGTCGCTGGATCGCCTGAAATGTAGACTAGAGTCTGGGGTGCTAAAGACAGGATTCCGTCCAGGGCTTCACGAATCAACCCTGAGCGCGGCGGATCGACCACGATCACATTGGGGCGAATGTCTAGCGCGGGGAGCACATCCTCCACGGGGGCTTCGTAAATCTCCACATGCTCGAATTCATCCAAATTGATGGCGAAATCCTCACTGGCATTGGGAGATGCCTCAATCCCGATCAAGCGATCGACGTGCGGAGCCAGAAAGGCGCTGAACAATCCCACTCCACAGTACGCGTCTATGAGAGTGATGTTCTTCGTTAGGGATAGATTATCAAGCAGGTGTGCAACCATCATGTCAGCCATAGCGGTGTTTGCATTAAAGAAGGATGCTGCTGAAACGCGAAAGATGCGCTCAGCTACCTCGATGACAATATGATCGTCTCCAGCCATTACAATTGAGCCGCCCGGCCCCAGGTGCACCATCGAGAGGGGCATATCGACATCCAAACCGACCGGCTGTGGATCGCTGCTTTCGAGTACAACCATCAGGTCATCGTTGGCGCCTCGGCGTATACCTACACGATCTAAGCCGGGGATAGACTCGATGTCGAGCTGCGGCCAGAGATGGTCGATGGCTGCCTCTGGCAGATGACACTCTTTGATGGCGGTGATCGCCTGGGCACGCGGGGCTTGAAACCCTAGTTGTCCATCAGGGGTGATATGAAATTGGAGATGGTTGCGATAATTCCAAGGTTGGGCGGATGGAGCAGTTGCTTGAACAGGTGGGTCCTCTAGTTTTCCTATACGCTCTAATTGATCGCGCAAAACATCGGCCTTGAACCGTAATTGATATTCGTAAGAAATATGTTGGTGGTGGCAGCCACCGCATGACACCGTTTTCTCCCCATTTGTTGGTGGAACAAAGAAATGCGGGCATTTGGGTGTTATACGTTCTGGCGATGGTTCCAATATCTCAACAATTTCGCCGCGCGCGAAACGCTTTTTTTCTTCCACCAATCTGATCTTGGCCGTTTCACCAGGGATTATAAAGGGAACGAAAACTGCGCGGCCATCGGATAAACGGCCCAAACAATCGCCGCCATAAGTATGTTTTTCGAAGGTGACTACTTCTTCTGTCATAAGAAATTCTTACTCTTGTACTGGAGCACTCTGAGAGCAGAGCTTGGAACGTTCTTCGACTCCGCATGAGTTCCGTTTAGAATGTTCCAGGCTCGCAGTTGAAAGGGTGAGAGAATAGATAAGATCAATTTCAAAAATGAAAGTTTTGTGAGAACACTATGTGTATGGCGATTGTACCAGTGGCGTATCTGGCGGCAAAGGTATAATTGTCCCATGCGTCGAGGCTTTTTCGCCCTATATTTGTTGCTGATGGTTACTTTGGCGTGCCAGGGATTGGTGCCGGCTGCTCCTACGCCCACGCTCACTTCACCCCCGCCTACTGCGACTGTCACTGCATCGCCCACGCCAATAGCAACAACTCCCCCAACATTAACACCCCCCCCGATCGAGCTCTCCGATCCGGCTGATTTCGACGTTCGTTTTCACCCTGATGGTGGTTTATATGTTGGTGATCTTGTCAGTATGGAAGTGATAGCCCCGCTGGATGCTGAAATTGATGGAAATGTTTCGGTTCAAGTGGTGAATGGTGAGGGGGAGATTCTTGGTGAATCAACTTTCGCTCCCTTTGGAATTGGTGGCCGTCAACAGGCTACATTGGAGTGGATGTGGGACACCGCGGGGCTCGAGGCTGGTGCACATGATTTAAGCCTCGCTTTGCTCCCAGGCGATGTCACCTGGACTGAAACGATCGTTCTTCTCCCTCAAGAGCAATTAGGGTTGCCCGAATCTGAATCTCAGTGGGCTATAGAAGAGAGTGATTGCTGTCTGCTTTACTATCTTGCCGGTACTGCCACTGAGCGGGATATCCAGGCTTTAGGTGAAAGCGCCGATGAGCAAGCTCAGGATGTCGCCGATAAATTCGGTATCGATTTCGAGGAACCCATCGAAATCACCTTGATGTCTCGAGTGATTGGCCATGGTGGATTCGCAGCTGGGGAAATCTATATTTCTTATTTGGACCGAAATTACACTGGCAGTGATTTTGATTTAGTGCTGCATCATGAAATGGTGCATATTCTAGATTCTCGTTTGGGTGGGAATTTGCGTCCTTCAATGCTGGCCGAGGGGTTGGCTGTTTACCTCACAGGAGGTCATTTCAAACCTGAGCCCTTGATGCCGCGCGCCGCGGCACTGCTTGATCTGATGGTACCGGATTCAAGCTCGGATTGGTATCTCCCCCTCGAGATGCTGGCCGACAGCTTTTACAAATCCCAACACGAGATTGGGTACTTGCAAGCCGGCGCTCTGGTTGAATATATGGTCGAAACCTGGGGATGGGATGCTTTTTCTTCCTTCTATCGTGATATTCACCATCCTCATGGGGGTAAGCATTCAACAGCGATTGATGATGCTTTGGTGATTCACTTTGGGGTTACGTTTGCAGAGTTAGAACTTCTATTCAGAGAAGCGCTGCTGGAACAAAATGTCACTCAAGACTATCGGGACGATGTTCGTTTGACGGTTTATTTCTACAATACGGCGCGGCGTTACCAAAACGCCATGGACACTTCGGCCTATTTTCTCACCGCTTGGCTGCCCGATGGACCAACGATGCGTCAATATGGTGTTGTTGCTGATTTTCTCCGCCATCCTTCAAGCCCAGAACACATTACTCTAGAGGCTTTGCTGGTCTCCGCTGATGGATATCTACAAATTGGTCGCTATAGAGAAGCAGCGGGAACGATTCGAGCAGTAAATTGGGTTCTAGATGCCATGGATGAAGGCGTTGCTGAACCGTTTCTTGCCCATCCTGTGGCTGCTTCTTACTACCAGATTGCTAAGGTAATGATCGAACAGGGTTATAAACTGCAACAAGTTCAAGATCAAGGCGAAAGCGTATTGGTTCTGGTGAATGAGTTTGGGTCTGAATTGATTCCCATTCAACTAGATTGGGTTGAGGGACAGTGGCAAATGGAACAAGGTCAATAGTGCTTTCCAAATATGTTAATCAAAACTGAGCTGTGATGATTTCACAGCTCAGTTTTTTTTTCAGGAGAAAGAGTATTCCCGGGAGACCATCAATTTTGCACGATCACCTCAAATTTTTGGCGACCCGGAGACGGATTATAGAGTGTTAAATAAAAATTATTCGTAACTGCTCAGCCATCGAGAGCAAGTTCCCAAAAAAAGGGTCTGCGTGGGGGTGCGCCGCACCCCCACGCAGACCCTTTTTTTGGTTGTCTCTCCTTAGCCTGAGTAGTTACAATTATTCTTTTCTTTTTTACGGGCAGCTGTATAAAAAGCTCAACAGCGAATTGAAGGGTGGTGTGCAATAAAGGTCCATGAAATCAAAAGCCACCGCTCCCACGACAACCAAACAGATCATAACTCCGATACAACCTAACCCGGCCCACAACCAGGGGCGGCCTTGTTTTTCTTCCACCTGAGGCATAATTTGAGCAGCGGGGCCTTGTGGAACATGGCCTGAGTATGCAGGTTGGGCAGGAGGAGGTTGCATGGCGCGTGGTTGTGGAGGAGGTACTGAAGCCGCCGGTGGTGCTTGCGCCCCAATGACGGTCTCTTGACCGCTCGCTGGTGTGACAACTGTTGCGTTCATATCAAACGCGGCAACCTGATATGACATAGTCACTGCCTCACCAAGTTGGATGCGTTCCCCTGGGCGCAGCATATGTGGTCCAGTTAGGCGTTGACCATTGACGAATGTTCCATTTGTGGAACCCAAATCTTCGACCACATATCCGCTGGGTTCCAAGCGCATACGGGTGTGCCGGCGGGAAACCTCGGCGATGTTGATGACGATATCGGCATTGGCATCGCGACCGATAATGACTTCTTGTTTGGAGAGTGTGAATTTCTTCTCTGGTGTGGGTCCGGTTGTCATTACCAGTTCGAAAGATTGGGTTGCCATGATTCTTCTCCTTAGCGAATACGCTGTCTCAGGTGTATCTTAGTGATAAGAGTCTACACAGATTTCGGCCGAGAGTCAAATATTTTTGATATTACTTTGGTGCTATTGTTTTTCGAAAGGTCAGAGATGTTTTGATGACTTCATATCTTAGATGTTCGTAAAACCGATGAGCATCTGCCCTGATGATATTCGAACGAACGAAGATTGAGGGGATCTTCCATCAGCGCTTTTATTGGGTAAGTTGTTTTTTAGGGATTGGATAGCCAAGCTGTTTACTTAAATTGGTCAACGCTGGAATATCAGTTTCAGTAGCTGGCCGAATGGTCATTGGCATATTTTTTATTCCTGTTGATCAACCCTCTCTCAAACGCCAATCCAAGGCAGTGAACCGTTGAGCAACTTTATTGTTGTTCACAGCAATACCGATAGCGCGGCGATTGCCTACCAGTACACACAATTTCTGCGCCCGCGTGATGGCCGTATAGAGTAAATTCCGTTGCAGCATGATGTAATGCTGAGTCACCACAGGCATTACGATTACCGGGAATTCTGACCCTTGGGCTTTGTGCACTGAGACAGCGTAGGCCAGGTTGAGTTGGTCGGTTTCGCTCCAGTCGTAGCTGACCAGGCGCCCCTCAAAATCGACTGTGAGGGTGTGTTCTACAATGTCGAGTGCCCGTACTGAACCAATATCCCCATTGTAGACATCTTTGTCATAATCGTTGCGGGTTTGCATGACCTTATCACCGGGACGAAATATCTGACCAAAGAGGTTCTTATCAGGCTTTCTCGCCGAGGGGGGATTGAGTACCTCTTGCAGCCTTTGATTGAGCGCCGTAACTCCCGCAGGACCGCGATACATGGGCGCTAGCACTTGAATTTGGTTGATAGGATCAAACCCAAATTTCTGGGGAATGCGGTTGCAGACAACATCTTCGATCCAGTCTCCCGCGCTGAGGGCCTCTTCAGCGGGAAAAAGGAAGAAATCTTCAATCTCGCTGCTCCCAGTCTGAGAAAACTGGGGCATATCACCGCAATTGATCCGATGGGCATTGGTGATGATATTCGAACCGGCTGCCTGCCTGAAAATAGTCGTAAGGCGGGTAACGGGAGCCGAGTCGCTGGCAATTACATCGCGCAGGACATCTCCGGCTCCGACGGAGGGGAGTTGATCTACATCGCCTACCAGAAGAACATGAGTTCCGGGTCGAAGCGATTTGAATAAGTTATTTGCCAACAATAAATCTAGCATGGATGTCTCATCCACGACTAAAAATTCAACGGGCAAGGGATTTTCATTGTTATATTTGAAACCATCTTTTGGAGAAAACCCCAACAGGCGATGGATGGTGCTGGCTGGACGGCCGGTTGATTCTGATAAACGTTTGGCAGCGCGCCCTGTTGGGGAAGCCAAAGCATAAGGGATCGAGGATGATTCTAGATGGAAGATCAAAGATTTCAAACAGGTTGTTTTTCCTGTACCGGGACCGCCAGTGAGTATGCTTAGGGGGTGCATCAGGGCGTTATTGATAGCAATCTGCTGCTCTTTTGAGAGCTCTGGGTTGGGGATAGGAAGATTTTTATAGCGACCTTCTACGGGTGTTGCTTTTGCAAGTATTCGCAGGCGATCTGCAACGCCTACCTCGCCAAAGTAGAAGGGGGCGAGATAAATCGCCGGGGAACGGTATTCCCCATTGGGTTCAGCGACCAACCGTGAAGTAGAATCGCCCTTCCGCCGTTCTTCAGTGGGGATCATTTCGGAGCGGATGAAATCTGCCCCGGCTAACCTATTCAACGCAGGGGGAATCAACTCAGCGTTGGTTTTCAACAGCTCTGTAGCGCGCGCGATCAAATATTCTTTTGGAGCATAGACATGGCCATCGCTGCTCATTTCATTGAGCGCATAAATCACGCCGGCCTCGATTCGAGATGGATGATCGCTGGGTAAACCTAAGTCTTGAGCGATGCGATCGGCAGTTTTAAACCCTACGCCGTAGATATCACGGGCTAATTGGTAGGGGTTTTCCTGAACAATTCCCAGGGCGGAATCGCCGTACGTTTTATAGATTTTGACCGCTAGATTTGTGCTGACCCCGTGGCTATGTAGAAACAGCATGATTTCTTTGACTTGTTTCTGTTCTTGCCAGGCAATAACAATTGTTTGGCTGCGTTTGGCCCCAATGTCTGGAACTTCGAGCAGACGTTGGGGCTGATCCTCGATGATTTCGAGGGTGCTGTCTCCAAAGTGATCCACGATGCGCTCTGCCAGCTTCGAGCCAATGCCTTTGATCAACCCAGAGCCGAGATAGCGTTGGATGCCGACCACAGTGGCTGGCAAAGTTTGCTCGCATTTTTCAACACTGAATTGAGAACCATGTTTGGGGTGCTTTGTCCAGCGACCGTCAAGTTTAAGATGTTCTCCCGGGGAGAGTTCCGGAAGATTGCCAACGATGGTGACCAATCCATCACGACTCGAAGATGATACGCGTTTCGCTGGCCGCAAACGTACTACGCTATACCCATTCTCAGCGTTGTAATAAGTCACGCGTTCGACAGAGCCGGAAAGAGATTCCATGGAACCAAGTATACACGCTGAACAAGCAGCCGTGAAAGATGATTTTAAATTTTAGGGAAGCGATTCGATTTCTGCCCAATCTTCCCCCAAGGTAAGCAGCAAATCTACAGAAGTTCCAGGGTCGTAGCGGCTATATACTTTGTAATCTGGAAGTCCCAAAATAGCGGATATTTCTGAAATGAGTTCTGAATTCCCTGTATAGTCTATGAAAGTTGAAGTTTCATAAATATCGCTCTTGGTGCCGATATCAGTAACGCGGATGCCATGTACCTTGAGATATTCAGCGGTTTTTCCAGCTAATCCATCGATACCGGCTCCGTTGTGTATGGCAACGCTTGCTCCTTCTTCTGGGGGTGCTGCCGTGGGTTGAGTTTCGGGTTCATCATCACCAGAAAATATTTCTTCGACCAACGTTGGTTCTTCTGTAGCTGTTGTTGTAATACTTGATGTAGGTGTCGAAGCGGGGCGTGGCGTTGGATCGGTTACAACCGGTTGTTTGCTGAAAAGTTTACCTTTTAGATATTCGATCTCTTCTGGAATTGGAGAGAGGATATACATGCCACTATATGAGAAACCAGCTACAACATGATCGTGCCCGATGGCGAGATTTCTAATATTCTCTTTTGGAAGACCATAGGCTAATTGGGCGAGTTTAGCAATTTGGACCAGAGTAAGGTTAGTATTGACTCCGTCAGAAGCACTTCGATATAGACTGGGCGCGTTATTGATCAAGGATGGCATCAGGTCGAAATCTGTCAGGCGCTCGAATATTCCCAATAAGATCTGTTGCTGACGTTGGGCGCGGTCAAAATCACCCCCAGATGTATTGCGCGCCCTGGCATAGGCCAAAGCAATATCGCCAGGCAAAGTTTGTACACCAGGCTCAAGCGTCTTGACATTCCCTTTCCTGAGATCAACCATTATTCGGTCAGGAACATCGATTTTTACCCCGCCTATCTCATCGATGAGTTGAATGAATGTGTGGAAATTTATCTGAACATAAAATGGAATCTCGACATCTAGGAATTCTTCAACAGTATCCATGGCCAAACCAGCACCACCCCCCTTGGCAGCCTGAGATTCTCCGAAAAAATATGCCTGATTAATTTTGTGCGGCCCAAGCCCTGGGATTTCCACCCATAAATCGCGCGGCAAAGAAAGCAATCCAGCAGTTTTTGTTTCCGGGTTCATGGTGGCCAGGATTATGGTATCGGTGCGTGGCGGGCCGTCTACAGGATCGTATAGGCGATCATCTATCCCCAATACGAGCACATTGATCGGGCTTTTCCCGTCCCAATCTTGTCCTCGAGGTCCATTGCGACGTTGTAAGGGATCGCTAAGTTCGCTGAAGATACTCTGATCGATTTGGTTTTCTGAACTATCCACACTATGATCTTCAACGATCACTTCTTCTGCTGAGGGAACATAGAGAGTATCTTTGGCAGTCGAATAGATCAAATTGATAGTGATAGCAAGAGTTATGATCAGAGCAGCAATCAAAACCCAAAACATCCAGTGCCTGGGAATTGATGGTTTTTGATTGGATGGCGCGGGGGAGTTGCGCATGGTTGAAAAGATACCCTTGATGGGCAGGATCAACACCCCATCAAGGAGAGAAATCTATGGCATTGGGTTATTATTGGCCCAAGTTGCACCCAAGATAATAGTAACATCAACATCACTGGCGTTGTCGTAACGACCGTGAATATTGAACTGATTCATTCCGAATAACTCTGCTAAGTATTGCAAGGCGTAGGGGTTGCCAGAATAGTCATAAATACTGCTGCTGCTGTACGAATTCCCATCAGCGTCGCCAACGATGGCTACATTGGCTCCCAGGCTTTGCAAGTATTCCCCCGTCTTAGTGCCAAGACCAGACACGCTGGTGCCATTCAAAATTTTGATGCTAGCGCCTTCTTCAATGAATAAATCAAAGGCTTCTTTTCCTTCGTAATCCAGTGGTCCAGCTGCGTTAGCAGATGCAAAAATTTCATCGCGCAATATGCGGATTTGATCAGGAATGGGTTTGAGAATTTCTAATCCATCAGGAGATCTGCCAAGCGTTACCTGGTTTGGCGGAGAGATAATACCGCTTTTGATATCTTGCGTATCAATTCCCAATGCTAAACTTGCCAACTTGACGACCTGATCTAAGGTCAAGTTTGTGTTGATGCTGTTCGAGATGTGTTGATAAATTTCCGGCGAATTCTGAATCAGGCTGGGAAGTACATCGAATTCTAAGATGCGTTGCCGGATGCCCATGATGACTTGCTGTTGACGAGCAGAACGGTCAAAATCGCCACCCCGAGAATTTCGTGCCCGGGCATATGCCAGGGCATATTCTCCAGATAAGGTTTGAATGCCCGGCCGGATCATAATTTTGCCATACGCATCGTCATAGATATCAACCATAATGTCATTGGGAACATCTATCTTGACACCCTCTAGTTGATCAACAAAATACACGAAGGCTTCGAAGTCAATTTGGGCATAATATTGGATTGGCACACCAAGAAGTTTTTCAACAGTTTGCAGGGCTAACCCCGGCCCACCATTCGGGAGTTTATACGCCTCTCCGAGTTGATAAGCGGTGTTTATTTTTCCATTGTCGAATCCAGGAATACTGACCCATAAGTCTCGCGGAATTGAAAGCATCCCAGCAGATTCCGTAAGTGGATCAAGGGTCAAAAGGATCATCGTATCAGAGAGTGGTGCACCAACATCACCGCGCCAATCGTTCAAATCCAGTCCAATGATTAACACATTTACGCGGCTGGCACCATCCCAAAGTTCTGCTTGTGGTCCACTTGGGGATGTGGATAAATCAGTTGCAGGTGCTGCCTCAGCTGGTTCTGTTTCACCGGACTGCTCATCGAGGGGGACTGGCGTTGGTTCAATGATAGCTGCACCCGGTAATGAAGTCAGACTCCACGATGCTACAATCTTGCTCACCAGGTTATATGTAATCACAGCAATCACTACCCCAACGATTGCCAGGGCAATCCAAATAACAATTTTGAGCACGTTTATAGTTTTTTTTGGTTGATTCTGATCAGTCATAGTTACTTATTGTGCTGTTTTATTTGATGCTAAACAGCTTGAAGATCTCAATTTTCGTATCTTTAGACGTGCGATTATATCATGGGGCGCTTTTTTGCAGGAGAAGGGGTGTCTGCACCAAAAAGGGACGTTTAGCACCCACGGCATGCGGTAAAATTATGCCGCCAGGCCGCTATTTGAAATGATGCAATCCTCGTGCCAGATATGATTTTCTACAAATTTGCTCAATCGAGAGCTGGTTCAAAGATATTGACATGGTGTTTGTCTCATTGTAGTTTCTTGCTGCCGATAAAGAGATTAGCTGAGAACGATCAATTGATTGCTTTTCATCATCCTCGGCCAAGCTATCCCGTGCATATTCTGCTGATTCCCAAAAAAGTCATTACTGGAATTGATGAATTGACGAAAAAGGATCGCGGACTACTTCTTGAAGTCATGAAAACTGCTCAAACCTTGGTCAATAAAATGAACCTAAATCAGACTGGTTATCGACTTGTACTTAACGCTGGGGCATATCAAGAAGTTCCCCAGTTGCACTTTCACTTGATTTTGGCTGAATCCACGAATTGCACCAAGGAGCATTAGACAATTTTTGTGAACTTGGTGTACTCGCTGCAGGCGCACAAAGTTTAGTGGATTCGTATTTAAATTATGTCTCTTATTGCTACTCACAATCTTGGAAAATCCTTTGACCCTGTTGATATCTTCGCGGGTTTCAGTTTAAGTATTTCTCATGGGGCGCGTGTCGCACTGGTAGGGCCAAACGGAATTGGCAAAACTACCTTCTTGCGCATCATTGCCGGTAGAGAAACCCCGTCAGAGGGAGAAGTTCATCGAGCGCGCGGATTGACCATGGGCTATCTTCCTCAAGAGTCGGTACTCGAATCTGATCGCACGCTCTGGGAAGAATGTTTACTGCCCTTTGCTGCATTGCGATCACGCGAAGCCGAACTGGCACGCCTGGAAGCGCAGATGAGTGAGCCAAATGCCGGGGACGAAATCCTGGAACGCTATGGGGAATTACAGGAGAAATTTGAGCATGCGGGTGGATATTCTTATGAAACACGCATTCGCCAAGTGCTGACAGGATTGGGGTTCGCCGATGAGGAATTCAATATGCCCCTGGAACATCTCTCAGGGGGGCAGCGCACCCGGGCATTATTGGCTCGCTTGTTGCTCGAGGCACCCACTCTTTTGATCCTCGATGAGCCAACCAATCATCTCGACATTCAGGCTGTAGAATGGCTAGAGAACTATCTCAAAGATTGGGATGGCGCAGCGTTGATCGTCTCTCACGACCGCTACTTCTTAGATAAAGCTTGCAATCACATTTGGGAAATGAGCAAAGCTGGTTGCGAAACCTATCGCGGCAACTATACTCATTATTTACAGCAACGCCAAGAGCGTTGGGAACGCCGCTCCAAAACCTTCGAAGCCGAGAAACTTCGTCTCGAAAAAGAATTTGACTATATCAAACGCAATATTGCCGGGCAGAACGTGTCCAGCGCCAAAGGTAGGCTTAAACGGCTCAGTCGTCAGCTTCAGGCCATAGAACAGATCGGCCTCGATGCTATGCAGGGCAAAACCTGGAGCAAGATCTCCGAGGATGTTATTACTACCAAGAGCATTATGAACGTTGACCAGGCGCATGCCTCGATCAAAGCCTTGCGCAATCCTCTCCAGCGGCCAGAACAGCTCAAACTCAATCTCAGTGCCCAGAAGCGCAGCGGAGAGTTAGTGTTGCGTACATACGATTTAGAGATCGGTTATCCGGGTAATTCCCTTTTCAAATCCCCAGATATCATTTTGCGCCGCCTGGAATGCGCTGCCTTAATCGGCCCCAACGGGGCTGGGAAAACGACATTCCTGAAGACAATTCTCGGTCAATTGTCGCCTCTTAGCGGCGAGGTCGATTTGGGTGCTAGCCTGGATGTGGGTTATTTTGCTCAGGCCCATGAAGAGCTCAACCCTGAGAAAACCCTGGTTGAAGAGATCGAAGCGATGTCAAACATGTACGTTGCCGAAATCCGCAGCTATTTGGCGCGCTATCTTTTCACGCGGGAAGACGTTTTTAAGAAAGTGGCTGTGTTGTCTGGCGGGGAACGCGGTCGTCTGGCATTGGCCAAGCTAGCTTTGGGCGATGCTAATTTCTTGCTGCTTGACGAGCCGACTAATCATTTGGATATCCCAGCTCAGGAGGTGCTCCAGGCTGTGCTCGATGAGTTCAAGGGCACGACTATTTTGGTTTCTCATGACCGATACCTGATCGATGCCTTAGGAACCCAAATATGGGAAATTGATAAAGAGGGAACCAGCCTGAATGTTTTTCGGGGGACATATAGTGAATACCGTCTCAACAAAGATAAATTGGACGCGGCGGACTCCCTCGATGCTGGCTCGATGTCAACCGAAGGGGATTCTTACCGAGATGCGCGTTCTGCCAAGAATCGCCAACAAGCGGAGTTACGCCGCCGCCAGAGGCGGGTTGAAGAGATCGAAAAGCGCGTTGAAGAATTGGAAATGCAGATGGCTGAAATTAGCCATCAACTAGAGAATCCCCCTGAAGACTCCGCTGATGTTCAACGCCTGGGTGATGATTATGTCGAAATCCAGAATGAGATGCACGCCCTGATCGCTGAGTGGGAGCAGTTACAGACCTGATGACCAACGCTTTACCTTGGTGGCAAACCACGACCATATACCAAATCTATCCGCGCTCCTTCAAGGATTCCAATGGTGATGGTATCGGGGACCTGAAGGGGATCATCTCTAAGCTGGATTACGTCAAAGAATTGGGATTCGAGACCATATGGATTTCACCCTTTTTTTGCAGCCCACAAGAAGATTATGGCTATGACATCAGCGATTATTATGATGTTGCCCTGGAGTATGGCGATCTCAACGATGTGCAGAATCTGATCGAAGAAATTCATGCCCGGGGCATGCGCGTACTCTTTGATTTAGTCATGAACCACACTTCCGCCGATCACGCCTGGTTCCAGGAGTCTCGGAGCAGTCGTAATAATCCCAAGAGAAATTGGTATATCTGGCGCGATGGGAAAGGGGAGCGTCCTCCCAACAATTGGAAGGCAATGCCAGGTGGCTCAGGCTGGCATTATGATTACAAAACTGAGCAATATTACTACGCCAGCTTCTTACCCTTCCAGCCTGATCTCAACTATCGCAATCCAGAAGTGAGAGAAACGATGTTGGGGATTGCTAAGTTTTGGCTCGATAAGGGTGTGGATGGTTTTCGCCTGGATATTTTTCATTCCGTTTTCAAAGATGAGCAGTTACGGGATAACCCCATTTCATTGCACTATATTCCTCACAATGATGAAGCCGGATTTTTTCAAAGATGGAAATATCAAGTCCATCAGCCAGAAACTTTCCAACTGGCTATCTCTCTGCGCTCACTGGCGAAAGAATATTCGCCGGAAAAAATGTTGGTAGGTGAAGTTTTTGGGAGCAATGAAATTCTCAAACAATATTTGGGCGCAGACCAAGATGGCTTGAATCTGGTATTCCTGTGGGAATTGCTTAGAACTAAACCAATTGCGAAATTCTTCCGGGAGGTGATTCAACATCATGAAGAGCATTATCCACCTCCCTTCGTGCCTGTTTATGTATATGGCAACCACGATCAAAAGCGGATTATCTCTAAAGTTGGCAACGACCCTAAAATCGCCAAACTTCTAGCGCTTCTGCAGTTCACAGTGCGCGGTGTGCCAGTAACATATTATGGGGAAGAAATTGGCATGAGCGACGTTTATATTCCAGCTAAAAAGGCTCTTGATCCTATTGGACAGCGCTATAAGTGGGCGCCCAAATTCTTAATAGATGCCTTAAATTTGTACATCAACCGTGATGGCTGCCGTACGCCCATGCAGTGGGATGATTCAGCAAATGCTGGCTTCTGCAGTAATGATACCGATCCCTGGTTACCTGTTCATGAGAATTATTCAGAAGTCAATGTAGAATGCCAAATGGGTGATGAAGGTTCACTCCTAAATGTATATCGAAAATTACTGTATTTGAGACGTGATAACAGAGTTTTGCGAGAAGGGACACTCCAACTTTTGGATGAATCAGCCGATTTGGAAGAATTGTTGATTTACCGCCGCGATTGTAAGGATGAAACTGTCTTAATTGTAATCAACTTTGAAAATCAAATCGCTCAATTTAACAACCAAACGGGTTGCGATCAAATTATTTTCTCTGTTGGATATGATCAGACAGAGGAATTTAATGGCAACTCACTGGAGCCTTTTTCGGGTGTCATTCTCCGGGGATAGTAGGTTTCTAGCTAAGGGGTGTTAAAAATTCTCGTTTCCTTGATAGGTTCTTAGTTGCGGCCAGCGTTTAGCAATCCAGCCCACGGCCAGCACGCAGCCCAAACCCCCAGAAATGACGGCAAAGGGAGCGCCTAAGAATTGTGCCACCAACCCAGCCTCAACTTCACCCAGTTGAGGACCGCCCATAAAGAAAATCTGGTTGATACTGGTCATGCGCCCTCGAATATAGTCTGGGGTTTGTAGTTGACGGATAGTATTGCGGATGATCATGCTGACCGTGTCAGATGCCCCCATCATCGCCAATGCAAAGAACGAAATCGCATATGAGCGTGAAACTCCAAAAACCAGGGTCCAAATTCCATAAGAAACCACTGCCATTAGCAGGATCACACCCTGACGTCGGATTACACTAATTTGCGAGATGATCACTGAGGTCAGCGCTGCACCCACGGATTGCGCGGCGGAAAGCCAGCCATAACCAATTTCACTGACCCCTAGGATATCCTTGGCGAAGATTGGCAGCAGGGCATTCGCAGAAGAAAAGAATGTAGCAAAGAAATCCAGGATCATGCTAGCGAGAATGATCGGGTGGTTCAATATAAAATCTATCCCTTCACGAATTGCTAACCAATTTCCTTTAGAGCCACTTCGTTGAAGGGCGATTTGTTGTTCGATTGGACCCATTGCGAATAATGCTAAAAACAGAGCCACGTAGGAAAACGCATTGATCGAGTAAACCCATGTTTGCCCCAAGTAACCAATTACCAGACCGCTGAGTGCTGGCCCAACAATAGATCCGGCGGTGAAAGCCATCGATTGCATACTAAAGGCGTTAGGCAGATCTTGAGCGGGCACCAGGTTTGGCGTTAGCGACTGTCGGGAAGGGAGCCCAAAGGAGTGAGCGATCGCATCCATGACTGTCAATGTGTAGATATGCCAGAGAACTATTTGGCCAGTAAATGTAAGCCAGCTCAGTATTAGCGCGACCCCCATGCGCACTGTTTGAGTTACAAATAACACCCGCCGGCGATCGAAAGTGTCAGCGGTGAGGCCGCCAAATAAGGAAAATATCACAATAGGCACAATGCGCGCAGCGCCGATGGCCCCGAGGGCGATAGGTTGGTCAGTAAGAATTCGGATATGCCAAAGCAGGGCCCAAAATTGCATTTGACCACCGGCAGCGGAAACTAACAACCCGCTCCACAGCAATCGAAAGCGACGATGAAGTAATGAAGGCGGAATGTGCAATTTCATAGCGTTTCAGTGATAGATATTTCAATCTGGGGGAACATCTTTTCCCATATATGACCATAACTCTGGCCAACGATTCCCCACCCAACCTACAGAAAAAATGCAAGCGATTCCGCCAAGGGCTACGGCTAAAGGAACGCCAATCAACCCCCCAAGGAAGCCTGATTTGACATCACCCAGATAAGGCCCGCCCATGAAAAATATTTGATTGACGCTAATCATGCGACCGCGCAATTTGTCTGGCGTGTGCAGTTGCCGGATAGCGCTGCGAATAATTGAACTAACCGAGTCTCCAACTCCCGCAAATATAAGTGCAATTAAAGATAGACAATAGAAGCGTGAAAAGCCAAACACAATCGCCGCGATACTAATAATCAAGGTCGAACCTAGCACTAGTTTCCCTTGATGACGGATAACCTTTATTTGGGAAAGAGCAATTCCGGCTAGTGCGGCACCAATCATTGGCGCGGCGGTGAGTAAGCCATAGGCAAACTCCTCTACGCCGAGAACCTGGCGAGCAAAATAGGGTAAGAGCGAATCGGCGCGCGTGAGTAATGTCGCAAGAAAGTCGAGCAACATTCCAGATAAGATCAGAGGGTGTTGGAACGTGAATCGGACTCCATCTCGAATGGCATCCCAATCCACGCCCGCACTTTTCATTTCAATGGTGTCTTGTTGAACAGATCCGATCAAGATCAATGCTACTGGCATCGCTGCAAATAGCCCTGCCGAAATCAGATAGGAACCAAACTCACCAAACCGATTAATGATGATGCCATTAACTATCGGCCCAAAGATTCCGCCAACTTGGAAAGCGATCATTTCCAGGCTCAGAGCATTGGGTAAATCCGATTCTGGGACAAGGTTTGGGGTAATTGAATAGCGTGCGGGTAAGTCGATGACAAAAGCTGTGGCATGGATGACCAATAAAACATAGATATGCCACAATTGAATCATCTTGGTCAGCGTCAAAATGCCTAAGATCAAGGCCGTGCTCCCCATGATGCTTTGCATCACGAAGACAACTTTACGGCGGCTGAAGCGATCAGCGATGACACCGGCGAATAGCGAAATAAAAATTGTCGGGGCGAGCCGGATCAAGCCGATACTGCCCAGCGCAAATGGGCTATCTGTGAAGCCGCTTATTTGCCAGGGAACTGCCCACATCAGGAATTGATTTCCTGTCCAGGCGAGCAGTAGCCCAACCCAAAAGAGAGCGAATCGACGATGGCGTAATGCTGGGGGTATGTGCATAACGTTGGATCGTTCTTACCTTGAACGTTTAAGTGCCCCAGTCTCTCGGGTAGAGGAAATCGTATCCCACTGTGCGGTTGGTAAGTTTGGCAATGGGAGGTAGAACCCGCTTGAAGTGATTGCGCCGCACACGTTCGATGACTTGATGGACGAACTCATCAGCGAAACCTGCTTCGATACATTCATCGGGGCTGTAACGTTCATCGACCAAGAGATAGAGTAATTTGTCGACTTCTTTGTACGTGAACCCGAGTTCATCTTCATCGGTTTGCCCGGCCCATAAATCCGCGGAAGGAGCTTTATCGACAATCTCATCTGGAATGCCTAAATCTCGTGAGAGTTGGCGCACTTGAGTTTTGTAGAGATCACCGATGGGGTTCAGGGCGCAGGCCGAATCCCCATAGAGAGTGCTGTACCCAAGCAGAATTTCGGTTTTATTACCTGTGCCGACTACCAATCCTTTGAATGCTTCTGATTGATCGTACAGGATGATCATGCGGGTTCGCGCCATCACATTGCCGCGACGCATATCATCCGCATCAGGTAAGCGCTCGAATAGCGGATCAACTATTTCGGTGATCGGCACGGTCAGGGATTGCACAGCGGTTGTGTTGATCACCAATTGAGCATGGTCCAAAGAATCTTGGGACGATGATTTGTAGGGCATGCGTACGGCTAAAACATTTTCTGGACCGAGGGCATCTGCGGCAAGGAAGCAGCTCAAGGCAGAGTCAATCCCACCGGAGAGACCTATCACTGCGCGTTTGAATCCGGCGCGGGTGATCTCGCTTTTGATGAACCCTGTAAGGATTGTGTGAGCCAGCTTTGCATTTATGGCCAGATCAATCATCGTTGTGTACCTCTTCGTTCACCAATTATGCGCATCATCTCGCGTTGAACCAGTGCGGTGCGTTCATCTCGTAAAAGCGGCAATCGAGCGCGAGTCCGGTGCAATTGATCAAGGTCGATCTCGACGGTGACTAAGGCTTCTTTGTGATAAGGACCCTTGACCAGGAGTTCTCCATTTGGGTCGTACACTGTTGAGCCGCCCCAAAAGTGCAGCCCGTCTTCAAAACCGACGCGGTTGGCATGAACCGTGAAACTTGTAAAAAGGCTGGCATAGGCCTGGTTGATATGCTCAACCCAACGAGCAGATTCCAACTTTGGTTCGTTGGTCAATCCCCGGCCCGGGGAGGCTGAGGTAAAAATTAGGATATCTGCGCCATCGAGCCACAGCAAATAAGGTGGTGAGGCATGCCAGAAATCTTCACAGATGGCTATCCCTGCTCGGAAGGTGGGTGTGTCAAATGCCTGGATTCGATCCCCCCAAGCGAAGAAGCGACTCTCATCGAAGAGGGCGTAAGTTGGCAGATAGACTTTGTGATGCACGTGGAGAACTTTGCCCTTTGAAAGGTATGCCCCGGCAATGAAAAAGCGATGGCGGTCGTCTTCATCGACGAAGCCGACCACCAAATCTAATTCCTGGCTGGCTTCAAGCAGCGGAGCGAAGATAGGGTCATGTGCGCTGGGGTGGTGCGCGACCGTTGAGGCAATATCTTGCAATGCATAGCCGGTCAGTGAGAGCTCAGGGAAGATGAGCAAGTCAGCGCCGGCGGATTTGGCTTCTTGGGCAAAGCTGAGGTGCTTTTTGAGATTGGCTTCGACATCGCCTAGTTTGGTATTGATTTGTGCGAGAGCAAGGGTTTGTTTCATAAAGACCAGATTGTTAGTTGGTTTGTTTTTTTGGTGGTTGGATGATTAGAATTAATATTGTCCCAGTGATTGATAATATGAGCAATCCCAAAGACGCCCAAGTATCCAATCCCAGATTTCTCGCCTGGGGAACAGGATCAACTCTCGAAGCGGCTGCCCACAACAAAGTTAGTGAGATGCCGCCCGTTTGAAGTGCTGCTGCCAAGCCAGGGACTGAGATCCAGCCACGGCCCCGCGCTTGATCTACACCCCATGCAATAAATATTGTTAGCAGCGCCCCAATGAGTTGCAGCGGCCAGCGAGTAGCAAATTCTCCCCATTCGTCACGTGCGGGGATACCCCACCAAGCATGTACCTCGGGACCATACATGCAGCCATTGATCCAGGATCCCAACCAGGCGCTGAGTGTGAGGGTAGTAAGCAGAGGAATCAGTTCATCGATAAGTTGTGCGAAGTTTTGCTTCGAAATTGCAGAGAAAATTGAAATCGCCAGAATTCCACCGATCAACGCGCCAACCCCAGTGATGCCCCCTAGCCAGAGTTGGGGAATTTCGAATGGATGGGTCTGAAAATATGCCCAATGAATGGAGATAAAAACCGCTCGACCGACGAGTGCTGCACCCAAAAGTGACCATATACCTGCGTAGAAATTCATCCGAATTCCCTTGCTGGTGGATTGCTGAGTTACCCAGAATAAGCCCAAAGTAGAACCAATGGCAATCAATAGAGAAAAAGTGTAGACGGGCACTTTACCTGGCAAGTAGAAGGCGACATCCATGTCGAAATGATACCATGCTGAACATTAGGCTACGATAATTGAAGTATAATGTTGATATCTTTATTCACGCACTAATTTTTCAATTTCAAATATTATTATTCATAATTCATACCATGAACCATCTAACCACCCAAACCGTAGAATCTATCGAAGATCGGCGCGCTTTTGTATCCTTCCCATGGCGAGTTTATCAAGATGATCCCCATTGGGTGCCGCCACTTTTCTCTGAGCGCATGCTCTTCATTGATCCCGAACATCATCCGTTTTTCGAACATGCTGAAGTTGATTTTTTCCTGGCCAAGCGTGGCGATGATGTGGTCGGCACGATTGCAGCATTTACGAATTACCGCCATAATGAATTTCAGGAGGAGAATATCGGCTTTTTTGGATTCTTCGAGGTGCTCGATGACTCCGAAGCAGCGAAATTTCTCTTAGAGACTGCCGAAAACTGGGTTCGTGAACGAGGTCATGATGCAATCCGCGGGCCAGCACAGTATTCCACAAACGAAGAATGTGGCTTGTTAGTGGATGGCTTTGATGATCCGCCGCGCATTTTGATGACTTATAATCCCCCGCGATACGTGGATTATATCGAAGGGCAGGGCTATCAGAAGGCCATGGATTTGCACGCCTATGCTCAGGACACGGACATCCTTGCGGGTGGCAGCAAATTCCCCCAAAAATTGGTCCGCGTTGTGAAGAAAATAAAAGAAAAGGGCGATATCCATATCCGTAAAGTGGATTTAAAAAATTATGATCTTGAGGTGGAGCGGGTCAAAAAGATCTACAATCAGTCCTGGGCGCGGAATTGGGGTTTCGTGCCGATGACAGATGCCGAATTCGTAGAACTAGGAAAGGAACTGCGCCCGATTCTCGACCCTGACCTGACTTTAGTCGCTGAGATAGACGGTGAACCAATTGGGGTCAGCATAACTTTGCCAGATTTGAATCAGCCCTTGCGTTTAGCCTACCCGAGCTCAAAGACTCCGGAGTGGTTGACAATGCTCAAGTTGGTGTGGAATTGGAAAATTACTCGTCAGGTAACCTGGGCAAGAGTCTTGATCTTGGGCGTGTTGCCTGAACACCGGATGCGTGGTGTTGATGCACTTTTTTACTACGAGACAGCAATTGCAGCTTTGAAAAAAGGCATCAAACATGCTGAGATGAGTTGGATTTTGGAAAATAACGATGCCATCAGCCGCCCAATTCGGGTGATGGGTGGTGAGATTTATAAGACGTATCGTTTCTATGAGAAGGCGCTGTAACTGAAGGAAGAATCTTATGGTTGATTTTTTGCTCAATCCCAATTTGGCCTACATTTTTCTTGTGGGTGGATTCTCAATGGCCCTGCTGGCCATTTTTACCCCTGGAACAGGTGTGTTAGAAATTGGAGGGATATTTGCCTTATTGTTGGCAGGATGGGGAGTCTATAACCTGCCCATCAACTATTGGGCCTTGATCATTCTGGTATTGGGGGTGGTACCCTTCATTTTCGCGGTGCGTCAATCCCGGAGGATGGTATACCTGGGGATTTCCATTTTTGCTTTGATTGTGGGTTCTGTTTTCTTATTCCGCGGCGAAAATTGGTGGCAGCCCGTGGTAAACCCTGTTCTGGCGATCGTGGTTTCGATCTTGGCTGGCGGGTTCTTCTGGATCGTCGTCCAGAAAACTTTGGAAGCCGGAGATGCCCCGTTAGCCCATGATCTTGGCCCGCTTATTGGTGCTTTCGGTGAATCCAAATCGGATATTCACCAGGAAGGTTCTGTTCAAGTGCGTGGTGAATTGTGGTCAGCAAACAGTGATAATCCAATTGCTGAAGGCGCGATGATTAAAGTGATCAAGCGCGATGGTTTTGTTTTGAAAGTAGAAGAAGAAAAGTAAATCTACGGAGGTTATGATGTCCTATTCAGTATTAGCTCAAGATATAGTTGCCGCCGGCGGGTTTATAACCTGCCTGGTTGGTGGTGTGATCATTATTGCGTTGGTTTTGCTGGCCAGTGCGATAAAGATTATCCCCGAATATCAACGTTTGGTTGTCTTTCGCCTGGGACGTTGTGTTGGCGCTAAAGGCCCCGGGATTGTATTTCTGATCCCAGTTATCGACCGCGGTGTACGCGCGGATTTGCGTGAACAAGTACGCGAGATCCCTCATCAGACGGCTATTACCGCAGATAATGCCGGAATTTCTATTGATTTCATTTGGTATTACAAGATCCTTGATGCGGTCGAAAGTGTTTTGCAGGTTGGCAACTTTGAATCGGCAGCCCAAGGAATGGCCACGACCACACTGCGTGCTGTGATTGGTGGTATCCAACTCGACGAAGTGTTGGTAGAGCGCGAACACATCAACAGTATGCTGCGCACTCGCTTGGACGAGGTTACCGAGCGCTGGGGTGTCAAAGTCACCAATGTGGAAATCCGCGAAATCATTCCACCTAGAGAGATCCAGGATGCAATGAACCGTCAGATGACTGCAGAACGTGTACGCCGTGCCTTGGTCACAGAGTCATCTGGTGAGCGTGATGCGGCAATCAATGTCGCTGAAGGCCAAAAGCAGGCTGCTGTCCTTGAAGCGGAAGGATTAAAGCGAGCAGCTATTCTGGATGCTGAGGGTGCCAAGGAAGCTCAACTTCTTCATGCAGAAGGATATGCCTCTGCCCTGGAGAAGATCTTCGAAAAAGCCAAGGCAGTCGATCAGAAGACCATGACTCTGCAATATTTCGAAATGCTGAAGGACTTGGGCGCCTCGGAGGCGACTAAATATATCTTCCCGATGGAGTTCACCAGTTTGATCAGTGATTTCGTCAAAGGGCAGAAAGAGTAAATTAAGCTGGATCACGCCCAAAGGAGTCAGTATGTTCCTGTTGACTCCTGGCAGTATCATTCAGAAAAGATGAGATTCAAATCTGCAAATCAGCCAGGTAGCTCGGTGGAGATTTTCCCAGCTACCTGGCGCGATTTAACCGAACTTCGTCATTTGGAGCAAGTTTGCTTCCAAAAAGATGCCTGGCCGCTGCTGGATGTGATTGCAGTGTTGTCATTTTCGGGAATTGTTCGCTTAAAAGCAGTCATTGATGGACAGATGGTGGGGTTCATTGCGGGAGAAATTCGCAATCCCCCAGAATTGGCGTGGATTGCCACGATTGGGGTTTTGCCTGCCTTCCGGCGACAAGGAATCGGCAGCGCATTATTGAGCACCTGTGAAGAAGGCCTGGGAGTTGAACGAGTTCGCTTAAGTGTGCGCCAGGGGAATGAAAATGCCATTCGGCTGTATAAAAGTTTTGGGTATCAGCAGATTGGCACATGGCCGGAATACTATCGTGGGGGTATCGATGCGGTCGTCTTGGAGAAACACTTTTCGGATAGGCTATAATATTGTCCTATGCGTTTAGATGAATTGCCCGACCCAATTTTTATTGCTCGCCCCAATGCCTTGCGAAGATTGGTCGAAGAGCTTTCCAGTGAATCTCACATCGCCGTGGACACGGAAGCAAATGGACTATATGCTTACCGTGAACAGGTATGTTTAATCCAGTTTTCTACTCCTACAACTGATTATCTGGTTGATACCCTGGCTCTTGATGATTTATCTCCATTAGCCGCTGTTTTTGAAAACCCAAATATCGAGAAAGTTTTCCATGCTTCTGAATATGATTTGATTATCCTTCACCAGGATTTTGAGTTTTCAGTTGTGAGCTTATTCGATACCATGATCGCAGCTCGAATTTTGGGCTGGAACGCGGTTGGACTGGGCTCGATCCTCGAAGATCTCTTTGACATCCGCGTAAACAAGAAATATCAACGAGCAAATTGGGGACAGCGACCAATTTCTAAAGAGATGATGAACTATGCACAAATTGATACTCACTTCTTGCTGCCATTGCGCGATCAGATAGAGCTAGAACTTAAGGAAAGCGGGCGGTGGCCTCTAGCCGTAGAGGATTTCCTGCGTTGCAGCCAAGTGGATTCATTGAATCACCGTAATGGAAATGGAGATTGCTTCCGTATCAAGGGAGCACATGATCTCAAACCTCAGCGAGCCGCTGTATTGAGAGAGTTATGTATTTTTAGAGATCGGAAGGCTCGCTCCATGGATCGTCCTTTGTTTAAGGTAATTGGTGACAAGTCGCTCCTTGAAATTGCTGAAAAGGCTCCAAAATCAAACAAGGAACTGGAGAAAATTAGGGGTATTTCCAAGCGTCAGGTAAATTGGCTCGGAGAGGGGCTTCTGGCATCCGTAAAACGAGGACTTGCGGCTAAACCTCTAGCACCCGTACGAAAGCCGCGACCCAATTATCAATACCTCAATCGTGTTGATCAGTTACGGTCTTGGCGAATTCGCAAAGCGCAAAGTTTTGGTGTCATGTCAGATGTTGTGATGCCTAAAGATTTATTGCTTGATCTTGCAGAAAAAAATCCGGGATCAAAATCCGAGCTAAATCTAATTTTAGAGAGTGTTCCCTGGCGCTTGGGGGAGTTCGGGGACGAATTACTTTCTCTGCTAGGGTCGTCTAAGAAATAAACCCCAAGGAGGTTCAATATGAAGATCCATTTTCATGGCGCGGCCCGAACGGTTACTGGGTCGCAGCACCTATTAGAGATTAATGGTCACAAACTCCTCTTGGAGTGCGGTTTATTCCAGGGCAGACGCAAAGATACGTATGAACGCAATCGCCATTTTCATTTTGACCCCAAAGAACTAGACGCAGTGATCCTCTCCCACGCACATATCGATCACAGTGGGAATTTGCCGCAGCTATCCAAAGATGGCTATGAAGGCCCCATCTACGCTACGAAAGCGACCGCTCACCTGGGGAATATCATGCTGATGGATTCGGGCCATATTCATGAATCCGATGCAGCATATATCAATAAAAAGCGTGCCAAACGCGGGGAACCTCTTGTAGAACCTCTTTATACCCAAGTAGATGCAGCCGCTGTAGCCCAGTGTTTCGTTGGAACACCCTATGAGAAAGAATTCGAACCCATCCCAGGTGTGGTTGCCCGATTTGTTGAGGCCGGGCATATCTTGGGGTCAGCGGCTGTTGTATTGGATATCGAAGAAAATGGCCGCAAGTTCCGCCTTTGGTTTTCGGGTGATATTGGGCGTAGAGATATGCCGCTTTTGCGCGACCCAGTTCTGCCCAGCGATACAGATTTCTTGTTGATGGAATGCACCTATGGAGATAAAACGCATCGCGACCCTCAAATTGCATTTGAAGAGTTCTATGAAGTAGTGCATAAAACTGTTAATCGCGGTGGCAAAGTGATCATTCCCGCCTTTGCAGTAGGTCGTACCCAGGAGTTAGTGTACGCACTCCATCAAATGATCGATAGTGGAGATATTCCACGCATTCCGGTTTTTGTGGACAGCCCATTGGCAATCAACGCTTCGGAGATTTTCAGTGCCCACCCAGAGGTGTTCGATGAAGAAACCAAGGAATTTATGCGCAACGATCAGCATCATGCTGCATTAGGTTTTGACTTGTTGTCTTATACCCGCTCTGTTGAAGAGTCAAAAGCCATCAATGACGTCAAGGGACCGGCAGTGATTATCTCTGCATCGGGTATGGCCGAAGTAGGGCGTATTCTCCATCACTTGAAGAACAATATTGAGAATCCGCGCAATTCAATATTAATTGTCTCCTGGCAGGCGCCGCATACCTTGGGTCGCAGATTGGCGGATCGTGAAGAACAAGTCAAAATTTTTGGCAAGGTGTACAACCGCCGAGCAGAAATAGCTACAATTGGTGGTCTCTCTGCACATGCCGGGCAACATTTACTCGTTGAATATGCGGAGGCAGTCAAGGATCAAGTTCAGAAGGTATTCTTGGTGCACGGTGAGGAACGTGGCGCGAGTCCGCTGATGGAGAAACTCAATGAAGTTGGTATCTCGGATGTGTACTTCCCAGATGCCCATACTTCAGTAGAAATCTGATGTAAGAAGTGGATATTTCGATCACTCTAGATGATTGCAAAAAACACAATTTGCAGAGGAATTTATCATGGGTGATTGGAATAAAGCCGTTATTGAAGAGTTTCGCGCGAATGAAGGCAAAGTGGGCGGACATTTTGAAAATATGTCTTTGCTATTGCTGCATACGACTGGTGCAAAAAGCGGAAAACCGCGTATAAATCCAGTCGTCTATCTGGAAGACGGAAATAATCTAGTGATCATTGCATCCAAGGGAGGCGCATCGATGCACCCTGCTTGGTACCATAATTTGGTCGCCAACCCTGAAGTCAGTGTGGAAGTTGGCATCGATAAGTTCAAGGTTCAAGCAACTGCCATCGAAGAGCCAGAACGTTCAAAACTATATTCGAAGATGTCGGTGAAATATCCTTTCTTCGACGAGTATCGCCAAAAAACAGATCGCGTCATCCCAGTAGTTACTTTGACACGCAATTGATGCATTTCTGTTTACCCATCAATTCTCCCCTGGTATAATTCCCCCGCTATTGGAGAGGTGCCAGAGTGGACGATTGGGGCGGTCTCGAAAACCGCTGTAGCCGCAAGGCTACCGAGGGTTCGAATCCCTCCCTCTCCGCTAATCAAACCGGGTTGCTAAATAATTGAGAGCAACCCGGTTTTCATTATTAAATTGGTAAAATTTCACCACGCTAATTTTATGGAGATACCCCATGACTGACACAAAAGATTTCTTTTGCTCCGATCTTGCCAGCGAGTATGAAATCCCCCTGATTGGCACTGCCACCCGCGGGGATATCTGGTTTTTGTTGGAATACACTGGAGCTTGGGGTGCAAAGGCTTTTAATGAGAGCGATATTCCCCAAAAAGTGAAAAGCTATTTGTCTGGCTTCGCTGTTGATGGCAAGTGCATCCGCATTTTATTGATTCGACAGGATCGATCAAAACCGCATCATGGGATCCACCTCTTTGTTGGTCTGACTTCCCCAACACAACCGCGCCTATATGAGTATCAACTAAATAATTATTCAGAAATCTTGAACTTGGATTATAGCTGGCTTTCATCTGAAGATGAAAATTATGTAGCCCCGAGGGATGAGCCGCTTTATTTAGTTTGTACCAACGGTAGGCGAGATAAATGCTGTGCGCGGTATGGCCCCAATATTTACCAGCAATTGGTAGATGAAGCTGGTGATGCGGTCTGGCAATCTTCACATATTGGGGGGCATAATCAGGCCCCAATCATGTTGTTCTTTCCTCATGGCGTGAATTACGGTAGAGCGACTCCCACCGAAGCGCGCGCGTTAGTGCGTGAATATCAAAAAGGCAAGATCGTTCTAAACCATTATCGCGGACGGGTGGGAATTGAATCCCACTTGCAAGCTGCGGAGCATTTCTGGCGCGAGGGTACTGGTGTGGTAGATTTGCCGGGAATGCGGATTGAATCCGTTTTGCAAGTTGACGACGATCGGTGGGACATTGATGTTAGCAATTCGCAAGGGGATAGGGTGGAGAAAATCCAGATTGAACGACGCAAAACAGATTTCAGCGTCCCTATCACCTGCACCAAGAAAAAGGAAAGCCCTATTGTGTCTTTCCATCGAGCTTGAAACCCCCATGAAAATAGCCACACTTTGTTATCTGCGCAAAGATGAGCATACCTTGATGCTCCATCGTGTCAAGAAAGAAAACGACATGCACGCCGGAAAATGGAATGGTTTAGGCGGCAAATTTGAGCCTGGAGAATCGCCTGAAGAGTGTGCCCGTCGCGAAATTCTGGAAGAATGTGGTCTGATTCCCAATGCGCTCATTTTGAAGGGAATTATCACCTTTCCTGCATTCGATGCAATTGATGATTGGTACACCTTCATCTTCCTGGTTCCTGAATTCGATGGGCAGATGATCGATTCTGATGAAGGAAATCTTGAATGGATTCCCAATGATGAGTTATTGGATTTGAATTTGTGGGCTGGGGATCGCGTCTTCTTGCCCTGGCTGGATCAGGAAGAGTTTTTCTCTGGCAAATTTGTCTATGATCGAGGGGAATTTGTCGATTACGAAGTTTCTTTTTATTGATGCTGAGGATTTAATATCTCTGTCAATTCTCCCAATGAGCGGATGACTGCGCATTCAGCATCAGGGAAAATTCCGCGCGGGTCCAATAGAATTGGTGTAATGCCAGCATTTTTAGCGCCAAGGATATCAGCGTAGTAATTGTCGCCTATGTAAACGATGCGCTCGGGGGAACTGCCTGTTACTTCAAAGGCGCGGTTGAAGATAGCAGGATCGGGTTTCCAGGCACCGACTTCAGCGGCGACATAGGCAAAATCTAAGTAGGGGGATAAACCTAGTTCCTGGAGTTCTTCATTGCAGGGGTTGGTCCGATTGGACACTAACCCAACTTTGTAACCGGCCTCACGCAGAAAGCCTAGGGTGGTGAAATCTTCTGGGTGCACCTGGCTTTGGGGGTTATACCCCTCTTCCATTCGTTGAGCCAGCTTTGGTCCAAGGTCTGATGCTTCCCCTTTGATAACTCCTAATGCCATAAAATAACGCGTACAGTAATTTTCCCAGAATGGTTTTTCCAGCCTGTCAAATCCTTCTATATCCTGGGCGAGCTCTTCAGATTGAGCCCAATAACGATGCGCCCATTGCGCGCCTCGGCGGTGGCATTCAGGAGAATTGGATATTCCAAGACTCACTGCAAAATTGAACTGGGTTTCATCAGCCGAGGGGACATTGTGGCGAAGCGTGCCATCTAGGTCAAAGATGACAGTTTCGATGTTGTTGCGATGTAGCATTCAGCCTCCGATGTACGACATTTCTACTTTGGGGAGAGAACTGGTTTCCGAAGAACGGATTTCCGAATAGCGATCCTGGCGTGGCTGCCAAATATTTGTGATACGCTCGGAGATTTCTTGATCGGAGGCGCCGGCTCGGATCATGCTGCGCAGATCGTGGCCGTTGACACCAAAAAGACAGGTATAAAGTTCACCTTTGGCTGATAAGCGTAAGCGAGTGCAATTACCACAAAATGGTTGGGTGACAGAGGCAATCACGCCCACTTCCCCGCCACCATCTTTATATCGCCAACGATTGGCAACTTCACCCTGGTAATTAGGCTCTATAGGTTCAATGGGCATTTCAGCATGGATGATATCGACAATTTCTTGGGCGGGAATAACATCATCCATGCGCCAGTCATTGGTGCTGCCCACGTCCATAAATTCGATGAAACGCAAGATGTGGCCACTGCCGTGGAAATAACGTGCCATGGGAAGGATATCCTTCTCGTTGACTCCGCGTTTGATAACCATGTTTATTTTGATAGGTGAAAAACCCACATCTGCCGCAGTTTGGATGCCATCCAGCACACGTTGGACAGGGAAATCGGCATCGTTCATTTCCTTGAAAGTATCTTCGTCCAGTGCATCTAGGCTAACAGTGATACGGTTCAAACCTGCATCCTTCAGAGCATGGGCCTTTGCTTCCAAGATCGAGGCATTAGTTGTCATGGCTAATTCGACATTAGGAATTTGGGCGAGTAACCTAACAAGGATCTCGATATCGCGGCGTAGGAGAGGCTCACCCCCAGTCAAGCGTATTTTCCGGATGCCAATGTGCGCCATAACATGCGCTACTCGTGTAATTTCTTCGAATGTGAGCAAATCCGCGCGAGGTAGAAATTCATAATTGTGTCCGAAAATTTCTTTGGGCATGCAATATGAACAGCGAAAATTACAGCGATCAGTTACAGAGATACGCAAATCACGTAATGGGCGTCCAAATTTGTCTTTTATCGTCACAAAATTACCTCGTTGTTATAGCCAATAAAAATTGTTCGGCGAATTATACTCTACCAGACCGCTGATTTCTAGAAAATACTGATTAGCACGATAGTATCATCGTTGAGGGGGTTCTTGCTCAAAGTAATGGTACATCTTTGGTCAGCATTTTTGTATGAGAGCACTGCGTATGTTGATGTCAGGACTGTGGTGTCATCACCTACATTCCAGCCATAATTTGGCATCGCATTGCGATAGAAATCGACCGCATCGCCTAAATCCATCGGTGTTGTGTAAGAAACCAGACTGCTGCTGCCAAAGAAATCACTGATTTCTCCACCTACGACTGGGATATTCGAAGGCGCCTCACCATATGCGCCCTCGGTGATCACTACCTGGGCGGTTGCGACAAGGTTAGAACCTTCCTCTGGGATATCTGTAATTGCAGCTTGCATGGTTTCAAATAAGCCCATCGCATCAGCAGTTTGCACAATGCCACTTCCTTCCACGGTGGATATGATATTTTGACCAGCAGTGGCCAATGCTTGTGCAGTCTGAGCTGCGCTCTCTACCTGAGCTGCTTTTTCAGCCACGTCGCTAACTGCGGTACATGCCAAGACAGCGAGAATAAGCAGGATAATCCATCCGAATTGATATGTTTTCATTTTTGTTCTCTCCTCTCTAGCGCTATGTAATTATGTTTTACCACAAATAGATTAACAGAATCTTTGCAACCCCTCTTGATTATCTCCGTATATTTGAGTAAGCACATAGAGCTTAGTGCAAAATAAATTGATAGAAATGGTTGAGGAGGATTAACCATGGGCTTGATAGAATTTATCGTAGGGATTGTTACCGGGATTTTGGGTCTGGTTTTCGGCATCATCGGAGTGGTTTTAGGGATAGTAGGCGGGATCATTGGTTTGGTGTTGGCCATAGTCGTTGGCGCGATTCTGCTCGTTTTGGGACTCGTCCTGATCCCCTTAGCGCTGCCGATATTGTTTCTAATCTGGATCTTTTAATTCTATAATCAATCTCAATAACTTGAAAGAAGCGATGCCCACTCCCAAAAGGATAAAGGGCGTCGCTTCATTTTTATATTGACGATTGGAAAATATTCAGAGTATGTAACATGATTGTTACTAAATGTTGTTTGCGATGAAATTTCAATAATGTTGAAGACAAAATAGTGTCAATACTAATCCATTTTAGATGACTATTAGTACCCGAGAGCTATATCGTTGCCGTGATAGTTTAGATATAATCAAAATGGAAATTGTCACATAAATTACACAATTTGTATCATAATTGACAAACATATTTGCTGAAGGCGTTGCCTCAGATATTGGGAGCGCAGGAATTCATAGAAGCATATCATTGCGCGTTGTCAGGGTTTTTCAGCCTTCAAATGAGTTTCAACCAGTAAGTAAGAAAATTTCCTGGTATTTTTGTTTTTTCTGAAGGCAAGAATTGTTATATTTTTGATGAAGTCGACCTTCTCTGTGGCATTGAAGATTACAACCATTGCTATTGCATTTTCTTTTGCTCTAGCAAATTTTTCGTTTGTCTATGCTGATGATGGGGAGAATCCGCACCCACCATCAACAGAGATGCAAACTAATAAATCAAAAGAAACTCTTGATGTCGGGGAAAACCTGGATATCGATTCAGCGGACGATATTTATCAAACAGACCAATCAGACCAATTGGGGGAAGAGAATAATCAATCTTTGATAAGAGAAACAATAATCGATGAGGGGAGTGATGAGTTGGGATCTGACGCCATCCCAGGTAATGAGTCATTTTATTCTGAAGGCCAGGTTGACACTTCTAATGAAGAACATGTGACTGAGGTGAATAGTGATCCTTTAGTGGGATCCGCACTTGAGGGGATACAAACGGATTCAGAAGAATCTCAACCTAGAGATGGTGATAATCTCTCTGTAGAAGTTGCAGAGAGCCAACAAGAAATTATCTGTGACGAACCTATTAATGTGGAAAATGATGAATCTGAGGATGGAAATAACGAATCATGCATGGCTCCAGAAGAACCAGAAATACCTGAACAAACTGAGGTAAAAGTAATTGAAGAGCCATCTCCTGAAGAGAAGTCAGATGTTGAAGACGAAGAACCAACTCAATTAGAAAAAGACTCATCCAATAAGGATCAAGAATTTATCATTCCTGATCCTTATTTCTTTGTAGATAATGTCAAACATAGCTACTTACCCGCTGGTGGTGATTGCAATGGTGCTTTAAAATGCGCCGTATCTTCTACACCCATTCAGGATGCCATTGATGCAGTCACAGGTGGGTTGACTCCTGATGATGGCACCATATATATGGAAGGTGGCATTTACGAAGAGAATGTATCCATCATAAATCTTGATCTTGATCTAACACTGCAAGGTGGAATAGATGGAAACGAAACTTCACTAAATGGATCATTCTTTATTGGTAACTCTTTGAAACGAATCGTTGTGCGGCAGTTGGAGTTTAATGCTGGTTTTAGTGTTGTTGGATCTGTTGATGTAACTGCACAAGAAAATATTTTCAACTCTGGTGTTGCGGTTATCGACAGCAATATTGATGTAGATGATAGCTCACTAAATGCAGGTATGGCAGTTGTCAATTCGTCAGCCAAACTTGTCAATTGTGAAGTAAATGCTGGAATCGCAGAGATTAATTCAAATGTAGATATTATTGATGCAGATCAAGATGGGATTGCAGATATTTCTGCTGAAAGTTCTGCTGTTTCTGTAGAGAATACAACCTTTTCTGATGGATCAAGCGTAATGGTAGAAAATTCGACCTTGGATATTTCCGGTACATCTGGGGATGATGTCATTGAAGTCAATCTAACTGGGAATTTGGAAAGTTCCGTGGTTATTGATGGAGGCGAGGGTTCGGATAGGTTGACATTTAATTTGGATGGAACATCTGATAATGTAGATGTGACTGATAGTGGCACATCAGGTGATGATAGTTTGGTTCTAAATCTACGTGGTGAATCTGATACACAAGTGGGGGATAAGCAGGTTAGAGCTGGCGATGAGATCGTTCGATTTGAAAAGATAGAAGAGCTTGGTTTGAATGCAGAAAGCAACATAGATTTGAGTGGCACGATAGTTATTGATGAACAACTCACAATCGTTTCGGAACAGGGAAGCATTTTGCAGCCAGATGGAAAGTTAGTTACAGAACGCTTGGTACTCCAGGCTGCGGGTGGAGTTGGCAGTATAGAAAAACCAATTAACACTAAGGCTACAAAATTAGCAGCCCAGGCTGTAGATACCGGTGGAGTTTATATTGAGAATGAAGGCGGCCTAATTATTGCCAAGATTGATGATGTGGTTGGTGTTAGTGCCTCGGGGGGCGGAATTGGGATTAGCTCCAGTGGCCCCATAACAATCTGTAACTGTGTCAAAGAATCTGGAAGCGGTGACATTCTAATCACTGCTAACGATGATCGACGAGAAGGTTCGAGCATTAATATTAATGCAGAAATACTTGCATCGGGTGGAAATGGTAACGTTACAATAAATGCTGCTGATGACATTATCCAGGCTTCTGGATCGACAGTATCTACAACTGGAGTTGGAAAAATTACAATTGAAGCTGGCCAGCGATCACATTCCGCTGCAATTTCGATCTCTGGGACTGTTGGGAGTGAGAATGGCGCGATCAACCTCATTGCTACAAATGGCATAGTTCTTGCTGAAAATGCGTCCATTTCTACTGCTGGAGAACTTTACATTAACGCCGATAGTGATGGGGATGGTATCGGTTCTTTTGTGCTTTTTGAAACAGCAGAGATCAATGTGCAGGATAACAACTTCGAGATGATTGCTGCCGACATTGATCTTGACGGGCAGATCAATATTGGTTCTGGAGATGTTAGTTTTGAACCCTCGCAAGAAGATGCTGAACGATTTATTGGTATTGAAGGAGTTGGTTTTTCTCTGAGTTCAGCTGAATTGATGCGCGTCCTCTCCATTGGCACGCTATCCATTGGAGCTGAAACCAACTACGGGGTTGTTCGAGTTGATGAACTGGAACTTTCAACAGCTAGTTATGATTTATCCATTTATGGGGGTGAGTTTGATCTTGGAAAAATTTCTTTGGCGCTTGGTATGGTTCTTCAATTAGCCGCAATTGGAGGGATATTTGATCGCAATGGCAATGGCCGCAACATTACCATACCAGGCGGGTCGCTGCTCATACGCGCAGCCAATTTTGGTACGCAGGCTGATGTTATCGAAACAGCAGTCGACATGCTCTCGGCGCAGATTAATCTGGTTGGCGGGGCATTCGTCAGTGATTTGAACCATCATGACCCACCACAGGCTGACTACACTCTAAACGCAGGTCTTTATATTATCAACGACGGCAACCTCACCATCGGAAACCATGGATTAACGGTAGATGGTGAGGTTTCTATTTCTGTGATAGGTCGCCTGGACATTGTTGCCCCTGTGGATGGTTCTAGCGCAGTGAGGTTGACTGCTTATGAGCTGGATGTTCAGTCTACTATTGAGGGTGATCCTGTTTCGTTGAGAGAAGTCCCCGATCCGCACCTGACCAGTAGTAGTACTCTATACAATTACTTGACCATTCAAGAAGCCATCAATGCTGTCGCAGGTGGCTTGATTCCTGACGATAATACAATCTACGTTGAGAGTGGAACATACACTGAAAACCTAACCTTAACAAATCTTTCAGATTTGATCATCCTCGTTGAAAGTAGTGGTGAAGCAACCATCGCCGGTACAATCAGTATTACTAACGGGGCTAATATCCAGTTTGAAGGTTTCTCAATTACAAATACAATTACCTTAACGGATTCAAGTAATATTTATTTCGTTGGTACTAGTGGTGCCGACAGTTTCGATTTCAGTCTTGACGGCACTGGCGATGTGTCTGTGGACAGCGCTGCAGGCACGGACACTGTTTCTTTAGATGGAACTTTAGAAATCGAAATAACCTCTGCAGCGGATTATGATCAGTTCACTGTCACCAATACTGAGACCTTGAATTTGAGCGGGACTCTGGAAGTCACCCTAGTGGGCGGCTACACCCCTTCTGTGGGTAACAACTTCGAGTTTATGACCTTTGGCTCCGTCTCCAATGATTTTACTTCCTTTAGTGGGTTATGGATCGGAAGTGGCCAATATTTCAAGCCAGTTATGAGTGGATCAAATTATGTATTGCAGGTAACCAAGGTCCCTGGCAGTTTTGAGAATGTCACCCTTGACACTCAAACCATGCTGGATGACTTGATGGAAGTCGTTGCAAACAAAGCCAGTGGACCAGTCACGGTTAGTGGCAGCCTGGAATTTTCAGATTTCGTGACCGCAAGCGGCAGCATTGGATTTGAGAGGGTTGGTACACAGATCAAAGTCGCAGCCAATAACGTTAGTTCACAACTAGTTGCTGGCAGCTTCCAAGCTGGAATTTCTAATGGATCTCTGGCCATGATCCTCCATGATAGTGGTGAGCGGATTGTTTATGCCAGTGGTACCTTCAATCTCAGCGGTGGCGATTTTGCGAATGCCAGCGGGACGATTACTGTAAAGGAAAACAACACCGGCTCGAATTTCAGTGCTCAGGATGTCACTGTTGACGCGGTAACAGTCAGCGTGGCAGCAATAGATGATGGTGTGCAGTCTTTATCTGGTACTAATCTAAATGTAGATGTCTCTGGTTTTATATCACTAACTAGCGGTAGTATGGGGTTCAAGAAGGTGGGGAGTGAGATCGTGGCGGCGGGGAACGGGATCACGG
>JACKQG010000691.1_pt1 | contig 48188 bp, 52 predicted proteins | sample 8237621 | NCBI WGS metagenome assembly JACKQG01 (sample SAMN15677084, study PRJNA649215) | marine metagenome | biome: marine; feature: Black Sea; material: saline water; isolation source: suspended particulate matter (SPM) from the Black Sea western gyre | collected 2013-06-09/2013-06-10 | depth... | reverse complement strand
CGACTAAACACCAGCACCTGATACCAGCTGTGATCTTTAATTAGCTTGGTAAGTAACGCTTGTTTTTTAGATTTATCAACCGGATGAATCCACTGCTTGACTGATTTCACGGTGGAGTTTCTAGGAGTAACTGAAATTTCAACCGGATTATGCACTAAGGTTTTAGCCAGCTTTCTAATCTCATCAGAAAAGGTTGCTGAAAACATTAACGTCTGTCTTTTAGCAGGTAAAATCTTTAAAATACGCTTAATATCGTGAATAAAGCCCATATCTAGCATTCTATCTGCTTCGTCAAAAACAATGATTTCTAGTTGATCAAATCTAACCGCATTTTGTGAATAAAGGTCTAATAAGCGCCCAGGTGTTGCTACCAATATATCTACGCCGCCTCGAAGCTTTTGCATTTGCGGATTGATTTTCACCCCGCCAAATACCACCGTTGACTTGAGTGGCAGTTGTTTTCCGTAGGTATCAACACTGGCTTGCACTTGTGCTGCTAGCTCACGTGTTGGCGTTAAAATCAGCGAGCGAACTTGGTTTGACTTAGTCGGCTGACCCTCTGACAATAGTTGCAAAATTGGCAAAGTAAAGCCTGCGGTTTTACCGGTGCCGGTTTGTGCCGCTGCCATGACATCTTTACCCTCTAATACCAGAGGAATGGACTTCTCTTGAATGGGTGATGGCTTGTCATAGCCTTGCTGAGAAACTGCCTTCAGAATTAACTCTGACAAGCCTAATTTAGTAAAACCCATGGAAGAATGCTGATGAAATAAAGATGTATATTTTACATTGACATCTTATAATAAAAAATATGAATAATTATCAAGCACTAAAAAGCCCTTGTGTTGGCATTTGCAAATACAACAAAAACAACTATTGTGTTGGCTGCAAACGCCATAGTGACGAAATTAGTGGCTGGATTAACTATTCAGACGACGTTCGAAAAGCCATCATGCAAGATCTTAAAGATCGAAAGATCGATTAGCTCTTGTCAATTCCACTAGTAAGATTTTTTATGAGTGCTTATTATAAAAATTCAATTTGATTTTATTCAAAATAATTAATGCAACAATGGTCATGATTGCGCCTACGATTGTCGTCCATTGCCAGGTCTCTTTTAAAAATATAACACTCAGACCAACGGCAAAAAGCGGCACCAAAAACGTAAAAACACTGCCTTGTCTTGAGCCAAGTCGTTGCAATCCTAAAAAATAGACGGTGGTGGCGAAGGTGGTGGATGCAATGGTAACGATTAAAAAATTAATCCAAAAAATGCCGTCCATGGCAAATATAGACCCATAAGTGGGTTTAAAGAAGAACAGCGCATCAATAATGGCGGTTATTAAATAAATATAAAAACTTAAAACTGCTGGATTAATCCGCTTAGCATAAGAACTCACAATAGACATAACAGCCCAAAAACTAGCTGCTGCCACCATGTAAATGTTATGACTAATCCATATTTGTTCAGCACTCAAATGCCAAACATCCATCGTAGTGATAACACCAGCTGCACCCAATCCTAATGCTAGCCAATCAATTATTTTTGGTTTTTTCTGCTGACTAAATAGCATTAACAAATAAACCAATATTGGCATTAATGTGGTTACCACAGCGCCGGACAATCCTGGCGAGCCATACTGGGTACTTAGAAAATAAAATTTAGTATAAAAAATCAGTAACAGCGCAGCTAATGCGGCAATAGTTAAATTTAACCAATCAATTTTAAAAGATAGCTTCATCCACACCAATACTGGCACCATGGTAATACTGGTTAATACGTATCGATAGGTGATAAATTCGTGCTCTGTTATGTAGGCGGACAATACGTTAGCAATTGGCCAAGAGGCACCCCAAAACAACATAGCCAACACCATCCAAAAATAAAGCCGATTGTTCATCATGACAACCCAAGTAGCACACCTGCTAACACCATTACCACAGCAACCATCTGATTAATACGCCGATCCATGTGAGGCTTGGTGAATAGTACCTTAATCTTAACCACGCCAACATTAATTAAACTGATGCCGGCCAACAAACCCACGCCAACAGTCAATAAAATACTCAGTGCATAATACAAATCAACTTGGGTTAAATCTATAAATGCCGGCAAAATAGCAATATAAAAAATCATCACCTTGGGGTTGGTTAACGAGATTAACAATCCAGTTAAAAGCTCTTTTAGGTCGCTTTTATGCTCAGCCCGGGTTTTTAATTCAACCTTGTGCGCATACCAAGATTTATAACCCAAATAAATTAAATAAACACCGCCCAATACCCGCACATAATCCATCATTGGCGTGATCAATTCAGCGAATAAATCCAAAGAAAAGATCACCACTGACAAATAAATTAAATCGCCCAACACCATGCCGAACGATAAATAAAATGCTGGCCAAAAACCTTGAGAAAGGCTTTTAGCAAAAACTGCGAGCGTGCCTGGACCTGGTGTTATTACAAACACAAAGGCAATAAAAAATAGCGCAAAAAATTCAATAATAGTCATCAAATTATCTTTAATATAAAGCCACAAAAACACCGACTAGCATCATGGTAATACCGGTTATTTTATTAACTTTCTTAATAACCTGCGGGTTTTCAATAGACTGTCGCAGTCTAAGCCCTAATATATTAGCCAAGCTCAGCACAAACAGCACAGTAATACCTACCACTACAATCACTTCAATTTCAATTGCCAGAGTCAAATTATTCAAATCAATGAAAACTGGCAAAAAAGACAAATAGTAAATAATGGTTTTAGGGTTAGTGCCACCGACCACAAAACCAGCAAACAATAATTTAACAACAGATTGCTGACCACTATCTGCTTCAAAGCTCACGCCTTTTGAGCGATATTGTTGAATACCAATATAAAGCAAGTAAGCAGCACCAAAAAACTTCACATAGACCATGCTTTGCTCGATCGTTTGCGCTAGAACACTCAAGGCAAACATTGCAATTGACACATACAAAATATCGCCAATAACATGCCCCGCTGAAAGCCATAAAGCAGCAACTGGCCCATATCGAGTTGAGGTTGCCAATACCGCAAATAAACCCGGCCCTGGCGAGATGGCATAAACAAATGTCGCAAAGGTTAAAGACAGTAGCGTTAATAGATCCATCTGCTATAATTCAAATATTATTTAAACATTGATTTTAACGCCTTATGAATTTAGATTATCTTGATTTTGAACAACCAATTGCCGACCTTGAAGCCAAGATTGAAGCGCTTTGCAATATTAAAGATAAAGTTGATATTGTTGAAGAAATGGAAGCGTTAAAAGCCAAAAGCAACACCCTGACCAAAAAAATCTTCTCATCTTTGTCTGATTGGCAAATTTCTCAATTAGCACGTCATCCAAAGCGCCTATATACACTTGATTATATTGATGAAGTCTTTGAAGAATTTACCGAGCTTCATGGTGATCGTGCTTATGGCGACGATCATGCAATTGTTGGCGGCATTGCCAAGCTTGACGAACAGCCGGTCATGTTTATCGGCCAGCAAAAAGGCCGAACCACACAAGAAAAACTCAAGCACAACTTCGGCATGCCACGCCCAGAAGGCTATCGCAAAGCCTTGCGTTTAATGAAAATGGCTGAAAAGTTTAACATGCCTATCATTACTTTTATTGACACGCCGGGCGCCTACCCAGGCATTGGCGCAGAAGAACGCGGTCAATCAGAAGCCATCGCTAAAAATTTATTTGAAATGTCAACCCTATCAACACCCATCATCTCAGTAGTGATTGGTGAAGGTGGCTCAGGCGGCGCACTGGCCATTGGTGTTGCTGACACTATGATGATGTTTGAATATTCAATCTATTCGGTTATTTCGCCTGAAGGCTGCGCCTCGATTCTTTATAAAGATGCCACTAAAGCAAATATTGCTGCTGAATCTTTAAAGCTAACCTCAGAGCACTTGAAAAAAGAAGGATTAATTGATGTTATTATTGATGAGCCATTAGGTGGCATTCATCGCGACCCATCTGCAGCAAAAACCTTGTTAAAAGATGCGCTCATTCAAGAACTCAATAACATTAAACAACTATCAACTGCTGACTTGCTACTAAAAAGACAAGAAAAACTACTAAGCTTTGGAAAGTTTAAAGACTAAAGATACTTTTCTTGAGGGTAAAAATATTGCCCTAGCTTTAAGTGGCGGCATTGATTCAATTGTGTTATTGCACTATCTGCACAGCCACTACCCAAACCATATTAGAGCAATTCATTGCAATCATCATTTGTCTGAATATTGCAATGATTGGCATTTATTTTGCCAAAATGTATGCAATACACTCAACATTCCATACTCAAATATTGACTTAAATATAGAAAATTCTAAAAATATTGAAGAAAATGCTCGTAAAAGCCGCTATCACTCATTATCTTGTAATATGCTAGACAACGAGGTGTTGTGTACTGCACATCATCAACAAGATCAGGCTGAAACGTTACTTTTGCAATTATTTAGAGGTGCTGGCAGCGCCGGACTGGCCAGCATGCCTAAAGAAAAACCCTTGGGCAAAGGTAGTCATTATCGCCCCATGCTGGATATTAGCAAAGCTCAAATTATTGATTATGCTAAAACGCACAAACTTAACTGGATAGAGGACGATAGCAACAAAGACACTAATTTTAGGCGCAATTTCTTGCGTTTAGAGATAATTCCAAAACTCTCAACTATTTATAAAAATTTAGCAAAAATCCTATCTAGGAGCGCCAAACACCAATCAGAAGCCTTAAAACTAACACGAGAATTAGCGGATATTGATTTACAAAGCAACAACATTATCAATGACAGTGGTCGCATTAATACTGTCGAGCTCATTAAACTAGAAACACATAGAATTAAGAATATTTTGCGTCACCATCTGAGTTTGCTGGGTTTTTTAGCGCCCACTGATAAAGTCATGAGTCAAATTGTTGATCTACTTCATGCAAAACAAGACGCCAAGCCTTTGGTGCAATGGGATGATTACGAAATTAGGCGTTATCAGCAAGAATTGTATTTTATAAACAATGCCGACGATAAAGAAGTCAGAACTTGCCCAATTCAGCTTGAATTACAAAATTTGCCAAATTTTTCCATTCGTTATCGCGCCGAAGGTCAGCGTATTAAATTACCGGGAAAAACACACTCTCAATCCCTAAAAAAGGTGCTACAAGAGGCTGGTATACCACCTTGGGAGCGAAATTCGCTCAAAATGTATTATATTAACGATGAATTACGCGCCATGGAACGCCTTGGGAACATGGAGCATGCCGAATAAGTCTAGATTATTTATACGGATTGCTGATTTGCATTTTTTCCAAAATTTTTATCTCTAAAGCTTCCATCTTATTAGCATCTTCATCGTCAATATGATCATAACCCATCAAATGCAGTGTGCCATGGATGGCCATGTGTAGCAAGTGATCATCAAAAGTTTTGTTTTGATCTTTCGCCTCACTAGCCACCACATCACGACAAATAACCACGTCGCCCAAAATCGATTCATCGATCTCAATGGGCAGATCACTTGGAAAAGACAACACATTAGTGGTCTTGTCTTTATGTCGATAAGTTTTATTTAAATTTTGAATCTCAATCTTGTCGACAATTCGAATTAATAACTCGCTCTCAGGTTTGCCTAAGTCAGCTATTACCTGCTGTAAGCTAGCAGCCAGATAACCTTCATCAATAGATGAATCATTAATACTATTTTGAATAACAATCACGTCAAAGGTTTACTTGATAAAATGATTTATTTTACGTTGATAACTTTCTCTCGTTGATGCCAATCGTTGAAGTTGCTATTTCCGTCCCTTTAAATCGAACTTTTGATTATCTGACTGATACTGAAGTAGTTGTTGGCGCTCGCGTTAAAGTGCCTTTTGGCGCTAAAAAGGTTGTTGGAATTGCGCTGTCCAATAAGCAAAAAAGCGAATTTAGCAAATTAAAACCAGTTGAGCAAATACTAGACGAAACACCAATTCTTGATAAGCCAATTTTGGATTTTCTATTTTGGTCTGCTAAATACTATCATCACCCTATTGGCGAAGTGCTATTGGCCGCTCTACCTAAAAACTTACGCCTTGGCAAAGAAGCCAAGATCAAAAAAGTTGTCGGCCTACCAACCCAAGTTAATCAGCCTGATTTTGAGATCACCAACGAGCAAAATACTGCCATCAACAGCATTCTTACCAAACAGGATGCTTATCATGGATTTTTACTACATGGTGTTACCGGCAGTGGCAAAACTGAAGTTTACCTGCGCAGCACTCAAGCAGTACTTGATCAAAACAAGCAAGTGTTGGTTTTAGTGCCTGAAATCGGCCTAACACCACAAATGATTTTTCGTTTTGAAAATCGCTTAAAAACACGCGTGGTTGCCATTCATTCTCAACTCAATGAAACGCAAAAATTGGACGCTTACTTAATGGCTAAAAATGGCGAAGCGGGTGTGGTGTTAGGCACACGTAGTGCCATCTTTGCTCCCATGCCTAATTTGGGCATGATTATCATCGATGAAGAACATGATGGCTCATTCAAACAACAATCCAGCTTTCGCTATTCAGCACGAGATCTTAGTTTTATTCGCGCCAAGCAAGCCAATATTCCACTAATTTTAGGTACAGCCACCCCAAGTCTTGAGACTTTAAAAAATGCCATGGATGGCAAACTCACTCGCTTAACGCTAGCTAATCGAGCGGGTGATGTGGTCATGCCAAAAGTCAGTCTGATTGATATGCGCACCAACACAGATGGCGCCCTGTCAAAATTGCTGGTTGAAAAAATGCAGCAATACTTGTCTCATGGCAAACAGGTTATGCTGTTTATCAACCGACGTGGCTATGCGCCGGTGTATTTTTGTACGGAGTGCGGTTGGAAATCTGAATGTAATCATTGCCATGCTTCAATGATTTATCACCGTCATATTAACCGACTAAAATGTCACCACTGTGGGGATGAGAAAATGCCAGAACAAACTTGCCCTGATTGTACTCAGCCAAGTTTGGAAGTTTATGGCTATGGCACTGAACGCCTAGAAGAAACGCTAGGATCACACTTTGCAGACACGCCAATTATCCGTATTGATCGCGACACCACTAGGCGCAAAAAAGCACTTGCCCAACACTTAGAAAAAATTAATTCTGGCGAGCCTTGTATTATTGTTGGCACGCAAATGCTGGCCAAAGGTCATGATTTTTCCAATCTGGCCATGGTGGGTATTTTGGACATTGATGGCGGATTTTTATCAACCAATTTCCGCGCTACCGAATACTTGGCGCAACTACTCATCCAAGTATCAGGGCGCGCTGGAAGAAGTGGTCAACAAGGCGAAGTGGCTATTCAAACGCGCTTCCCAGAGCACCCTATGTTTAACTTTGTCTTATCAAATCGATACACACAGTTTGCCAGCGGGCTACTTAAGCAAAGGATGAGTGCAATGATGCCACCATTTGCTCATCAAGCACAGCTTTGTGCCAATGCCAAAAATAAAGACAATGCTCAAGCGTTTTTACAAGAAGTGGCTGGCCTGCTTAAAAGCATTGATATGAATGGCGTTGAGATTTGGGGCCCGACACCTAACTCAATTGAGAAAAAGGCAGATTATTATTACTTTAATTTGTACTTGCAGTCTAACGATAGAGCGGCACTTCATCAGATGCTAGCTACCTTTAGCCAACATATTGATAAGATTAAACTGAAAAATAAGGTGCGCTGGTATTTGGATGTTGACCCGATTGATTAAACAGCCGCCTTTCAAATAACTACTAACATTATTGGTATAAGCTCCAATTCTATTAATTTTCCAGTTCTATACAATTGAAATCGGTCGAGCTATATTGCTTGACTTAAAAAACATTTCATATAAATAGGGAGAGAGAATGAAAACAACAATCAATAAAATAGTCACAGGGTTAATGGCACTTGGTATGGTGCTCGGCATGTCATCATCAGTTAATGCCGGCGGTTATGGAACGCAAAGCGTCACCTACCACGTTAACTATGACAACGCCAAGCGACAAACAGGTGCGCTTAGAAATATCCAGAACCACATCAATGCTGTCGGCGCCAAAAACCTAGATCTTCGCGTTGTGATGCACGGCAAAGGTTTGTCAATGTTATTGCTACCAGAAGAAGCCAGTAGCACCAAGCTTCCGATTGGAAATGCTACAAATAAGCAACAAGCATCTATTGCCAATCTAAAAAAACAAGGCGTTACTTTTAAAGTGTGCGCTAATACGCTAAAAGGCAAGAAAATTGATATAGACCAGCTTTATGATGCAGAAAAAACTGATATCGTTCCAAGCGGTGTTGCAGAGATCGCACATCTTCAATCCAAAGGCTTTGCCTACTTAAGACCTTAATAATATCAGCACACAGGATTTCTACTTGTGTGCTGACACTTAAAGAGAGTATACAATGAATAGAAGATTATTTCTAAAGCGGTCTATCGCCACTACTTCGGTTGCAACCGCAGTTAGTGTTGGGTTACTAACACCTATTAAGGCGTTTGCCAATATATCAGAATTTAAAGAACTATCCAAAAAAACACAACAGCGATTGTCTAGCGCCCAAGAAGGTGAGTTTGTATTAAAGGCGCCAGAGATTGCGGAAAATGGCGCCATGGTGCCTATTACAATTGATGCTAGCCATATGTCTACAGTTAAAAATATTGCGATTTATGTGCATAACAACAAAGAACCTTTATCTGCCTATTTTGAAATTTTAGAAGCTTCTGCTTTTATTACAACGCGTATCAAAATGGCAGAGACATCAGTCGTAACAGCTGTTGTTAGTACAGATTCAGGAAGCTTTATTCAAAACAAGACAGTTAAAGTCACCCTAGGAGGATGTGGAGGTTAAGACAACACTCCGGAAAAAATTATGGCAAAAATCAAACTAAAAGCTAAATCAAGATCAGGACTTATTACCGTTAGAGTTTTAATTAAACATCCAATGGAAAGCGGCAATCGAAAAGATAAAAGTGGAAAAATAGTACCAGCAAATCACATCACCCACCTAACCTTAAAGAAAAATAATCGTTTAGCTGCCAAAGCAATGATTGGCGGAAGTGTTTCTGAAAATCCGTTTTTTCAGTTTAAGATTCCAGGTATAAAAGGTGATGAGATCCGTTTCGAATCTATCGACAATTTGGGAAAGACGCTACAAATATCCAAAATATCAAAATAAATTGGGTATTTTTAACAATTCACGCTTTACTGGTGAAAGTCGGCATTCTCAAAGAAACATGTCATGCGTGCAACAATCTAAGTTGAGATAAATAATGAATTTAATCAAATTAAATTTCTAACTAGATGTCTACCATGCCCATAATCATAGCCATTTTCATTAAGTCAGGAATATTTTTAACGCCCATTTTTTCCATAATTTTAGAACGTCTAGCCTCAACTGCTGATTGAGTCACAAATACCTCTTCAGCAATTTGCTTGCTTAGGGCGCCTTTAATAATCCACCCAAATACTTGCTTTTCTTTATCGGTCAACTGATTATATTTTTCGTTAACCTCTAGAACACGCAACGCCGCTTTCCTATTATCATTATCAATTTCAATGGCTTGATGCACTCGGTCTAAAAGATACTGATTGTTAAATGGCTTTTCAATGAAATCTAGCGCACCTTCTTTAATAGCACGCACCGCCATGGCTACATCTCCATGGCCTGTTATCATTAAAACTGGCGGTGAAATACGATACTCTTTTAACTTGATTTGCAGATCCAGGCCACTCATCATAGGCATTCTAATATCAGCAATAATACAGCCAGGTATGTCACTATCAAACTGCTCTAAAAAACTAACAGCTGTCGCAAATAGCTTTACATTCCAGCCTACAGACTCCATCAATAAAGATAAGGCCGCTCTAACCTGTTGGTCATCGTCAATAATAAAAACAGTGGTTTTATTCATGGGGCGCTTTAATGGGTAGCGTAAATTTAAAAGTGGTCATGTTATGTTTAGATTTTGCCACATATAGACTACCATAATGACGTTCAATAATACTTCTACTGATCGACAAACCCATACCCATGCCATTTTTCTTAAACGTCGAGAAAGGGTCAAATAAATGCTCAACAATTTCAGGATCAATGCCGTTACCAGTATCGGTAATTGTAACTTCTATCATTTTATCCAGACACCTTGTTTTAATACCAAGGATCTTATGCCTGTCACTATCATCCATCGCGTCAATTGCATTTTTACACAGATTTAAAACCACTTGATCAATCTGCACCGCTTGTGCAGATACCAAGGGCAGTGTTTGATCTAAATCCAGTGTTAATTGAATATTGTTATCTTTAATAAGTGATTGCAGCAATGTGATCACGCCTTTGATTCTTGCGTTAATATTAATTAATGCATAATCAGACCGCTCCTTGTTGCTCATCTTACGCATGTGCTTAATCACACTAGCCGCGTGCTCAGCTTGCTTTGACAACATGCTAAAAATATCTAAGAACTTATCCGTATCATATTGCTTGGATTTAACTAGCCTTGCCCCCGTAAAAGCCATGGTTGATATAACCGTTAACGGCTGATTTAATTCGTGCGCTATGCCTGTTACAATTTCACCCATGGTATTAAGTCTGCTTACATGTTCGAGATCTTGCTCGTATTGTTTTTGCAATTTTTGATGCTCAATTTGCTGAGTAACATCTCTAAAAACAACAACACTACCAACAATATTTCCTAATTTGCCCTTAATAGGTGTGGTGCTATATTCAACAGAAATACTCTGCCCGTTCTTTTTCCAAAAAGTATCTTTATCAATAAATCTAGCCTTTCCATCTTTAAATGTCTTATAAACCGGACATTGGTCACTAGGATGGGGAGTGCCATCTGCATAGGTATGATGAAGAATTTCATGCTGAAATTTTCCTAACATGTCTTGCTTTTCCCAACCTGTTATATTGGTTAATGCCTGATTGATAAACGTGCATTTGCCTTCCAAATCAACACCATAAATCCCCTCGGATACCGAATCAAGAATCATATTATTTTGTTGCTCTATAAAATAATTAGTGATTTTTAATTGATGATTTAATCTTAATATCCATAATCCTGTCATGATCAATACCATCAACACCGCAAAAAACATAGATGATAGAATAAGATTATCTTTAATATATTGGACAAAGCTAACTTTACCAAAATCTTGATAAACGCCCACACGAAGACTTTTCATAAGATCATGAATGGGTTGATAATTAACCGGTGTAACCCACTCCCAATAACCTCTAGCAACCGCCTCTTTCGAACCAGGTGTCATTAATAAAAGCGTGGAGGCCACTTGCTTAGCAATCAGCTTAGAGGTGTGGCCTGCCTTAACAAAAGCCCATTCTGGATATAATGATGTACTCAACAAATAAGGAAAATCTTTAACTTTTTTCTGATTAAGCACCCTTAGTTTGGTTAAATCTAAATTTTTGCTATTAGAGAGCCTCTCAAGTACGCCGGTACGCACAATGCCAACATCGACCGAACCATCCAAAACGCGACGAACGATATTCTCTTGCACGCCCAAAAAAGACACCTTGGATTGATTCATCACGTCAACATTATGCTGCTTCAATTCGTTATACCCGATAAGCCATCCACCCAGCCCTTTTGGATTAGCGCCAGCAATAGACTTGCCTCTTATATGAGATAAATTGACAATATCACCATCAGATCTAGAAAAAATGACCGAGCCAAATTCAGATGATTTGGACGCATCTACCAAGGTGAGAATACTGGTGGCGCCGTATTTTACTTGCAGCTCAACAAAGGTAACGGGTTGGGTAATAATAAAATCAACTTTCTGCTGCTGTACTAATTGATCTAAATACTCTATATTGCTTGGCTCTATAGGAACAAGATTAAATCGATGCTTTAATATATGAGCATTTAAATAGTCAACTGTTGGTTGCCAAGAAGTGCGCGCGTATTCCTCGCCTGAAAAGGCCAAAACAGCAATTGAAATATTTTTGGCGGCAGTAGATAAAGATAGTCCAAAACACAGAGCTGCGAATAAAAATTTCAATCTACGCACAAATAACAGCTAGTCCATGACACGCTCTAAATACAAATAGACCGCATAAGCATTCTTACGATTAGCCGCCTCAAATGCTGGCTCATCTTCAAACTCTAACCAATCAATGGCTGCATAGGCCTCGTCAAATGGTGTCATGTCGTCAACAGCCAGACTTAACTGCTCAATTAAGAAATTTAAGTAGCGATAGGTAAGATCCATGGTTTCTTGTGGCTGGTCAGATGCCATGCCATGCCCAGGCACAAAATATTCCATCTCAATATTGCGCACTCGATCAAGTGTTTTTGACCACTTAATGATATCAGCGTCGCCCACAAAAGGAATACGCCCCTCAAAAATAATATCACCACTATAAAGTGTTTGATCATTAATGCTTAAAAGCGACATATCGCCTTCAGAATGCACCTTGCCAAAATAAGTCAACAAAAATTGATGCTCACCGAGTGCAAATGGCGTATCTTGATCAATGATACGATCAGGTTCAACCAGGTAAGTTTTGTTATCAACCCAAGGATAGAGCGATATGCGTCTGGCATTTAACAAATTTGGCGCCGCTTCCGAATCAAGATAATCCCAAGTGCCTTTAGGCGCCCAAATTTTAGCGCCCTGCTCTTTAAACACTTGCAGACCATAGATGTGATCAGCGTGATAGTGACTTGCAATCACTAGCTTAATCGGTTTGTCGGTAATTTTTCTAATTTCCTTAAGCATAGCATTAGCAAGTGATGGCGTACCCAGGCTGTCAAACACAACCACCCCTTCAGTAGTTATCACAAAACCTGCGTTTGATATAAAGCCTTCATATTCGGTAGCTGCGCCAGATAATCCTGGAATATAGTACGCATCGCCATTAAGATTTTCAGCCACAACTTCCACGCTCGGCTTTTCGTAAGCATTAACATGTGTGAACCAAAATAATAAACTGAACAATAGGGTTATTTTTTTCATAGGGCCTCAATCACCGTTTTTATGGCGCGTGTAATGGTTAATAATTCTTGTTTTGTGATTATAAAAGGCGGCATGGTATAAAGCAACTTGCCGTAAGGGCGCAACCATACACCTTGTTTGATTAATAAATCTTGCACCAATTGAACATTGATTTCATCTAACAATTCAACCACACCAATAGCGCCCAAAATCCGCACATCAGCCACTTTTTCATGCGCTCGCAATGAAGATAATTCACTGTTTAGCACGGCCTCAATATTGGCAATATTATCCTGCCATGGCGAATTTAATAATAATTCAATACTAGCGTTAGCCACACTACAAGCTAATGGATTAGCCATAAACGTAGGGCCATGCATCAGCGTACCGACCTCTTGAGAAATTTCGTCCGTTGTCAGCGTGGCAGCCAGTGTCATATAACCGCCTGTAAGCGCTTTGCCTAAGCATAAAATATCAGGCTCAACATCAACATATTCCAAAGCAAATAACTCGCCCGTGCGCCCAAATCCAGTGGCAATTTCATCCAAAATAAATAACACTTGATGTTTATCGCAAAGTGCCTTGGCCTTGGTTAAATATTGCGGATTATAAATGCGCATACCGCCCGCACCTTGCACAACAGGCTCTAGAATCATTGCTGCAATCGTGTCTGAATGAGTATCAAGCGTCGCCTCTAGATCGCCCAGTGCTTCATCCATTGCCACCATGGATGGACTTTTGACAAAATAGTGCTTAGGCAAGACGCCAGCAAACAAATGATGCATGCCGTTGTCAGGGTCACACACACTCATGGCGCCAAAAGTATCGCCATGATAACCACCACGCAAGGTGATAAATTTATGCCTATTGGTTTGGCCTTTATTATGCCAATATTGCAACGCCATTTTGAGTGCCGCTTCCACTGCCACTGAGCCAGAGTCAGTAAAAAAGACTTTAGTTAAATTTTCAGGCGTCAATTCAACCAGTGTTTGCGCCAATTTAATAGCTGGATCATGGGTTAAGCCACCAAACATCACGTGTGACATTTTGCCTAGCTGGTCAATCGCTGCTTTGTTAAGGTCCGGATGATTGTAGCCATGAATGGCACTCCACCATGAACTCATGCCATCGATAACTTGCTGGCCATTATCCAGATTAAGATGAACGCCACTTGCTGACTTAACCAAGTAGGTGTCGATTTCACTAGGCACTTTGGCATAAGGATGCCAAATATGTTGCTGATCAAATGTATTCATATAGCTACATTTTACGCAACTTTAGATGAGTCTCGCCTTTTCTAATTTTTAAGGAAAACCCTGCCTTCCTTAAAAACTACAAGTTCAAGTATTATAGGCCTTGCCTATAATACTTTTATAAATAATCTTTTAATTCGGCCATGGAATCAATCACCAAATCAGGATTGGTGTCGCGAATATCCTCGCCATGATTGTAGCCATACGACATACAAATAATGTCAAATCCGGCTGCACGCGACGCCTTAACATCACTGACAGAATCGCCCAACATTAATGAATCTGCCGGATCAATACCAAAGAACTCTGCACTGTGCAGTAGTGGCAGTGGATCTGGCTTTTTCTTGGCCAGCGTGTCGCCTGACACTACAAGACCAAAATAATCAAAAATACCTAAATCTTTCAAAATTGGTAGCGTGAACTGCTCAGCCTTGTTAGTTACACAGCCTAGCGTGCAGCCTTGTGCCTTCATATAATCCAAGCCTTCTTTAACGCCGTCGTATAAACAAGAACGTTTTGAGGTATTCACTGCATATAACTCCAAGAATATTGGGTAAGCCTTGTCGTATTCTACCGCATCAGGCGTACCTTCTAGTTCACCCGTTAATGAACGCTCTACCAACTTTGGCACACCATTACCCACCCAATGGCGAACTTTAGCCTCACCCCACGGCTCTTTACCCATCGCTTTCATGGTTTCATCAACACAGTAGGCAAGATCAGGCACGCTGTCCACTAAGGTGCCATCAACATCGATCATAATTAATTTTGGATTAAATTTTTTTGTACTCACTTTAGAACTCTCTTTGGTTATTTTGGTAGAATAGTCTTAGACTAAATTTAAAAAAAACATTGTAATGCAAAATTCAACATCAATTGGTTTTATTGGCGCAGGAAATATGGCTTGCGCCATTATATCCGGTCTTATTAATCAGGGTATCTCTGCTGACAAAATTAAAATCAGTGATACTGACGAAGCGCTATTATCCCTTCGAAAGCGTGAGTTTAACCTCGAAGTCTTTACGGATAATAGCGAGCTGGCCGACAAGGTCGATATTGTTGTATTAGCCGTTAAGCCGCAAGTATTATCAACGGTTTGTCGTCAGCTTCAGTCAACCTTAAAAAATGACACGCTTGTTATATCTATTGCTGCAGGCATCCGCACTCACGACATTGAGCGCTGGCTGGGTGGCAACAAAGCCATTGTGCGCACTATGCCCAATACACCTGCACTACTCAACCAAGGCGTAACTGGGCTATTTGCCAATGAGTTTGTTAATCAAACACAAAAACAATTGGCCGGTGATGTCTTGCAGAGTGTTGGTCAAAGCTTATGGGTTGAAGAAGAAAATATGCTTGATGCGGTTACGGCATTATCGGGTAGTGGTCCAGCCTATTTTTTTCTAATGATTGAGTCTATGACCAAGGCGGGCGTTGCGCTTGGACTTAGTGAACAAACTGCCCAGCAGCTTAGCATTAAAACCGCTTTAGGCGCTGGCATGATGGCAGATGCAGGCAAGGAGTCGCCGCGTGAACTGCGCGCCAAAGTAACTTCGCCAAATGGCACCACGCAAGCAGCCATTGAGTCTTTTCAAGATCAAGACTTTGAAGTAATTGTCGCTCACGCCATGCGTGCTGCCTATGACAGAGCTGGAGAGTTAGCAGTTGAATTAGGCGAATGTGACTGAAAAACACAGCTTTAAACTGCAAGCCTCTAAACTGTATTTTGGCTTATCATTGATTGTGCATCTTTGCACGCTATTTGTCGTTTGGGCTTACCAGCATAATCTTTATACGAGCCTAATCCTTAGTTTGATTTTAATCATTCACTTTCAATACCTGAATCGTTCTATCTTTCTACAAACACCAGATTCAATTTTAGACTTTTCCCTGGAAAATCAACAACTCATCACCACCAATAAGCTCGGAGAAAAACAAGAATATCCCCATGTTTATTGCGCCTACCAATCTCGATTTTTAGTGATAATTGTGGCGAAAAAGCGCCCATTGATTGTCTTTAGAGATGCGCTTACAGGTCATTCCTTATCTCACCTTAATCGACTACTTAATGCTAGAACCTGAAGACACACTCAAACTGAATGTTTTAATTGCAACTTCAATTGCTATTCGCATTGATAGCTATAAACTCACTGTGGTCGGCCTTAATGCGCAATTCAAAGAGCAAACCATTGAGCTTAAACCCAATGGCGACAGTGAGGCTTACCTTAAGGCGGTCAAAAAGCTATTAGTCACTCAAGTGCTTGGCGCTATGGGCGGATACCCCTCTTATTTAAAGCGCTGGTCAAGAATGGGGCAGGTTGAATCTTCAAATCTGGCATCACTACTAAAATTAGGCGAAGTCGAAGCAGTGGTTGCGGTTGCTAATTCAACCAACTTAAATAATGAACTGTTAAAACTTACTTGGTGGTGCGCCACTAATACGGACAGCCAAGCAGAAATTGGACGATTTTTACTCACAAAGCCCTTTGTATTAGGCACATCTACTGGTCGAGAAATTGCCCAATATTTATTAGAATTTTTGCCTTTTGTTAACGACACAGAGCAGCTTATTGACACCACCAGCCTAGTGTTACAAGATAATTTAATTGAGCAAAAAGACAAAGATAGATTGTGGAAACAAGGCCAGCGTAAAACAGCTTTTCTGGTTGGCTTTGTTGAGCGCATGACAGATAATTTACCTAATGAGCTTAATATTCAAGCCAGACACTTTCAGCACGACGATCTGCAAATAGTCAACAGTGAACAGTCGCAGATTTTTTTAACCACGTTGTCTCATATTTTAAAAAAAATCAACCAAGAATATGTACTGTATCGCGCACTAGAGGCGCTAGGAAATTACATGAAACACGCTAAAATCAACCCACAGCGCTCGATTGACCATATTACTACTCAGATTGAAAACTTAAACCTAACCGCCGATGCAGAACAAGACAAGCTGAATGCTAGATTATTATTAGCAGGGGTAAGTGAGCAATTGGTCGTGAGCACTATTTCAGCGCACAATTTAACCGGCTCGGCCATTCGCAAAAAATTGGCCAATGTACTAACGCCAATACAAGACGCCCTAAAACACTTAACTACCCCATAACAGCTGCATATTGGCAAGTGCCGCCAATGATGCTGTTTCTGTTCTGAGTACGCGTGATCCTAGCAATAACGGCTGAGCATTATGCTCAATAGCTAACTGGATTTCATCATCACTCAACCCGCCTTCAGGGCCAATGATAATAGTTGCCTGCGACAGTGGCTCAACGTCTAGCAAAGATTGTTCAGCGCGATGATGTAGGACAAACTTATTGCCAAAATCTTGCTCAATAAACTGATTGAAATCAAGGGGCTCTAGTAGCTTAGGCACCACCGATCTGCCTGACTGCTCACAAGCGCCAATAATGATTTTTTGCCAATGCTGCTTGCGTTTTTTTAGCTTATCACCTTTAAGTCTAACCACGCAGTGCTTGGTAAAAATTGGCACAATCTGATTTACACCCAGCTCAACCGCCTTTTGCATTAAAAAATCCATTTTGTCGCCTTTAGCAACCCCTTGCACTAAAGTCAATGCTAAACGCGATTCACTTTGATTAGCTACGGCGCTGTGTATTTGTACCTCACAGTGCTTTTTAGCACTCAAAACCGTGGCGGTATAATTATTGCCGTCTCCGTTAAATAGCGTAATATCTTGCCCTTCCGGAAAGCGCAATACCTTGGTTAAATGATGCGAGCCATAGTCGTCCAATTGCAAAGTATCATTAATTTTCAACGGGGCATTTTGGTACAAGCGAACGTGTTTCATGGTATCTTTGCGCTACTAAATTGATTTGAAAAATAATGATACATCAAAATAGAATTAACAAGCTGCTAAGCCAATTGGATGATAATGCATTAATCATTATTTCAACCAACCCTGAACAATTCAGAAATGGCGATGTCAGCTTTCCATTTCGCCCTCATAGCGATTTTTTTTATTTAACCCGTTTTCAAGAGCCTGAAGCAGTTGTTGTTATTAGTAGTCAACAATGCTCAATGTTTTTACGCGACAAAGATCCAGCTCGTGAAATTTGGGATGGGGTGCGCCTGGGCGTTACTGATGCGCCTGATGTGCTAAAACTTGATCAGGCATTTGACATTAACCAATTAGAGATACAACTTGCACACCTTATTACTGATGATAATGTTATTTATTTTGATGCCAAGCCTTGTGAGTTGGATACAAAAATTTCAACGCTTTTATCAGATTACGACGTTAACAGCCTGCAAGCACCCTTGCACGAAATGCGCTTGATTAAAGATCAATCTGAAATTGACACCATGCAGCAAGCAGCTGATATTTCCATCGGCGCCCATGAACAAGCTATGAAGTCAGTTGTGCCGGGCATGTTTGAATACGAACTGCAAAGTGTTTTTGATGCGGAGTTTGTTAAAAATCAGGCTCAACATGCTTACACCCCAATTGTGGCTGGTGGTAAAAATGCTTGTATTTTGCACTATATCAACAACAATCAACCACTGCAAGATGGCGATTTGGTGCTTATTGATGCGGGTTGTGAACTGAATTGTTATGCCAGTGATATTACTCGAGCCTTTCCCGTTAATGGCAAATTCACCAAGGCACAAAAAGCGATTTATCAAATCGTGCTAGACGCCCAACTTGCAGCCATCGAATGCATCAAGCCAGGCGTTAGCGTACACCGGCCACATAAAATTGCCACTCAAATTATTCAGCAAGGTTTAGAATCACTGGGGCTTCTATCTCCAGGCGAGCCACTTTCAAAGTTTTATATGCATGGCACAGGCCATTGGCTAGGTATAGATGTGCATGATGTTGGCCAGTATCAACATAACAAGCAACATCGTGCTTTTGAAAAAGGCATGATCATCACTGTTGAACCCGGCATTTATATTCGCAAGGATGATAAAATCAATTCTATTTATCACGATATTGGTATTAGAATTGAGGATGATGTCTTGGTTACAGCAACAAGCCATCAGGTTTTAACTGGCAATCTGATTAAAACTATTAACGAAATTGAAACCCTAATGAGCCAACCTTAGCCCCATGAACATACAACAAGCCATAAAGGCAGTTATTGCCAAGCAAGACTTAACCGAAACTCAAATGCACACAGTGATGAACGACATCATGACCGGCAAAACCACTGATGCACAAATTGGTGCTTTTTTGGTCGGGCTTTCGATGAAAGGAGAAACGGTTGAAGAGATCACTGCGAGTGCAAAAGTTATGCGTTCATTAGCCAAAGGGGTTAGCGTAAAGAAAACTAAGCACTTGGTGGATACGTGCGGTACGGGTGGCGACGGCTTAGGATTATTTAACATTTCTACCGCTTGCGCCTTTGTAGTGGCTGCAGCAGGCGGCTCAGTAGCCAAGCATGGTAATCGTTCAATTTCCTCAAAATCTGGTAGCGCTGATGTGTTGGAGGCCGCTGGCGTCAATTTAGACATGAGCGCTGAACAAATTAGCAAAAGTGTGGATAAAATTGGCGTTGGCTTTATGTTTGCGCCCGCTCATCATTCGGCCATGAAGCACGCCATTGGTCCGCGCAAAGAGCTAGCTGTTAGAACCATTTTTAACGTACTTGGGCCACTCACTAACCCTGCCAAAGCGCCCACTCAAGTCATGGGTGTTTATGACAAAGCCCTAGTAGAACCTATTGCCAATGTCTTAAAAAGCCTTGGCTCAACACATGTTATGGTGGTTCACTCTAACGATGGCTTAGATGAAATTTCCATTGCTGATGATACGTTTGTTGCTGAACTAAATAATGGCGTTGTCACCACTTACACAATCAATCCAGCCGACTTTGGTTTACCACTGGGTAGTCTTGATGATATCAAGGCTGAAGATGCGGACAGCTCTTTGGTACTTATTCAGCAGGCACTTGACGGAAAGCCAGGCGCTGCAAAAAATATCATTGCCATGAATGCAGGTGCTGCCATTTATGTTAGCGGATTGGCTGATTCACTACAAGACGGTATTAATAAGGCCATTGAAATTTTAAATAAAGGCTCGGCACATCAAAAATTAGATGATTTTGTGCGTGAATCAACAGGTTGCTAAGAGTGAGTCATTTATATAAATATGAATAACCATCATTCTTTTCAATCCCCTCTTGAGGGGGGGAACACCAACTTTCACCAACTTGATTATTTTTTTCAAGCCAGCCTTAGAATTACTAAAGCAAACTTTAAAAAAATAATCAATTCGGTAAAATTTAATACTTTGCTTATCACTCATATCTATACAAAGGACTCATTAAATGGATAAAGATACGAATCTAATTTGGATTGATTTGGAAATGACTGGCCTGTTGCCTGAACAGGACGTTATTATCGAAATCGCCACCATTGTTACTGACAAAGATCTTAATATTTTAGCCGAAGGCCCTTCATTGGTTATTCATCAAAGCAGTGAAATTATGGCCGGTATGGATGAGTGGAATACCGAGCACCATGGTAATTCTGGCTTAACTCAACGTGTCAAAGACAGTGTTATTTCCACCAGAAACGCCGAAAAACAAACCATTGAATTTTTACAGCAATATGTTGAAGCTGGCGCCTCACCAATGTGTGGCAATACCATTTGCCAAGACAGACGCTTTTTGTACAACTACATGCCAGAATTAGAAAAATTCTTCCACTATCGTCATATTGATGTCACCACCCTAAAAGAATTATTGGTACGTTGGAAGCCGGAATCTAAATTAATTCGTGATGGTGAGCCTGCCCATTTAGCCTTGGCTGACATTCGTGATTCAATTAATGAATTAAAATATTACCAAGATGTGTTTATAGATGTCTAGCCCTGTCAAAACGTGGCTGGCTCCAGCAAAAATAAACCTGTTTTTGCATATTAATTCCAAACGCAAAGATGGCTACCATAATCTGCAAACCATTTTTCAACTGCTCGATTTTTACGACGAACTAACCTTTGACATCACTAATGATAGCACCATTAAACGCTTATCAGGCAATGAAGAAGTTAACCCTGAACAAGACTTAATTATTCGCGCTGCTAAACTGTTGCAAGAAACCACTCAAACCTCGCTTGGGGCCAATATTTCTATTCTTAAACGTATTCCTGCAGGTGGCGGACTGGGTGGTGGCTCTTCTGATGCGGCCACCACCTTGGTTGCCCTGAATCAATTATGGAAAACTGAATTAAGTCAATCAGAACTCATGCAACTAGGTCTATCACTAGGCGCTGACGTACCTATTTTTATTAATGCAAAAAGCGCTTGGGCCGAAGGCGTGGGTGAAATATTAAGCCCGATAAAAACGCCAAATCATGTGTTTTTGGTGGTGTTTGTTAATCAACACACTTCCACTCAAGAAATTTTCTCGCACAAAGCATTGACAATGAGTCCAATGATAGGGAAAATATCCGACTTCTCTGAGCTAACAAACACTCATAATGATTGTTTGCAAGCGGCAATCGCGCAAACCGATGAAATCAGACTTGCTTTAGAACACTTAGATTCATGTTCTAACTTGATTGGACAAGCAAGAATGAGCGGCACAGGTAGCTGCGTATTTGCCGAATTTGCCAATGAGAAAGATGCTCTGGTAGCGTTAAAAAAAATACCAGAAAAATGGATGAGTTTTACAGCGAAAGCAATAAACACTTCTCCGATCCTTAAATGGGCTGTCGCCAAGCGGTAAGGCAACGGGTTTTGATCCCGTCATGCGCAGGTTCAAATCCTGCCAGCCCAGCCATTTTCTAAAGCCACGTTTTGCTGTCAAAACGTGGCTTTTTTTATATTTATTAAAAAATCAAATTGATATAAGCAATCTATCAGCAAGTGTTATATTTTTGATCATAACGTAGTATAATTTAATCAATTTTCAACAACCTATAAGCTTTATGTCCCTCGACACCATTAAAATCTTTAGCGGTAACGCTAATCCGCTACTTTCTGGCGAAATTATTTCAAGTCTTAATGTCGTTCAGGGCAAGGCTCTAGTTGGCAAATTTAGCGATGGCGAATCCCAAGTTGAAATTTTAGAAAATGTTCGTGGATGTGATGTGTTTATTATTCAGCCAACTTGTGGCCCTTCACCAGCAGAAACACTGATGGAGTTACTGATTGTGGCTGACGCTTTAAAACGCTCATCAGCAGCCAGAATTACCGCTGTTGTTCCTTATTTTGGCTACTCAAGACAAGATCGTCGCTCACGCTTAACTCGAGTGCCAATTACTGCAAAACTAGCCGCCAAAATGGTTGAAGCTTCTGGCATTGATAGAATTCTAACGGTTGATTTGCACGCGGATCAAATCCAAGGATTTTTTAATATTCCAATCGATAATATTTATGCGCAGCCGGTATTGCTAGATGATATTATGAGTAAAAACTATGATGATATTGTGGTTGTATCTCCAGATGTTGGCGGTGTGGTTCGTGCTCGTGCAGCGGCTAAAAAACTTAACGATGCTGATTTGGCCATTATCGACAAACGTCGCCCTGCACCAAACATGGTTAAAGTCATGAACGTGATTGGTGATGTTGAAGGCAAGACTTGTATTTTGATTGACGACATGGTTGATACCGCTGGCACCTTGTGTCAGGCGGCCGGCATTCTTAAAGAAAAAGGTGCTAAAAAAGTGGTGGCTTATGCAACTCACGCAGTTTTATCAGGTGCTGCTATGAGTAATATTAAAAATTCAGCACTTGATGAGTTGATTACAACTAATACCATTCCGTTAACTGCTGAAGCAGTTAAATGTGGCAAAATCAGACAATTATCAATTGCGCCAATCATGGCTGAAGTCATCAAGCGCATTAGTGAAGAGCAGTCTATTATCAACATATTTACTGATATCCAATAACCCCTCTATAAGTCGCACAAGGCTATGATTTTTAACAGCTAACTTTGTGTATAATCCATCATTTGGTTTGTCAAAACGCATTAATTTATGAAATCTACTACTAAAGCACACAAGCAAGCACTGCAAAAATTAATCATGGTTGGTAAAGAGAAAGGTTACTTAACCTATTCTGAAATCAATGACATCTTGCCAGAAGACCTACTAACCCAAGAGCAGATCGAGCCAATTGTAACGATTTTAGAAGAATTGGACATTGCCGTCTCTGACTCTGTACCAGATGCTGATACTTTAGTAGTTGAATCAGGCGCTAAAGCACAATCAACTTCTGCTGAAGCGGCAGTTGCAGCCTTGGCAGCGCTTGACTCTGAATTTGGCCGAACCACTGACCCTGTTAGAATGTACATGCGTGAAATGGGCGTGGTTGACTTACTAGAACAAGAAGATGAAATTCGCATTGCTAAAGAAATTGAAGCGGGCGTGTTTGAAATTATGCAGGCCATCACGCTATACCCATCAATCACCGAGCAATTCTTCAAGGCCCATAAACGCCTTGAAGAAGGCAAATGTAAGATGACTGATGTAATCATCGGTTATCAAGGCGATGCAGCTGATTTTGAAGCAAAAAAAACAGCCTTTGATGCGGGCGAATTCGATGATGACGAAGAATACGAAGACATGGAAGAGATGGAGTACACTGGCCCAGATGAGGACAAGGTATACACGCGCTTCGAAACTGTTTTAACCTGTTCTCAAGGTTACAACGAACTAAAAGAAAAGCATGGCTTTCGTGATAAAAAAACAGTCGCTGCTCGCGAACAACTCTCCAAAGGATTGTCAGATTTACGTCTAGCGCCGAAATTGGTTTCAACCATGATGGAAGTTATCTGTGATCGTGTGGCTGATGTCAAAAAACAAGAAAAAACCATTCTTAATGCTTGTGTTTATGCCGGCATGGAAAGAGCTCAATTTTTTGAACTCTTTAACGGCAATGAAACAAACTTTGACTGGCTAAAGGGGGCAAAATTAGACGCTAAAGTAGCCAAGGCATTAGAAGCCGCTAAAGACGAAATTTTCTATGCACAGAAAAATTTGCACGAATATGAAGAAGAAATGCAACTCACCACTGCAGAGTTAAAAGCATTAAACAAGCTTTATAGAAAAGGTGATCGTCGTGCGAAAAAAGCCAAATCTCAAATGATCGAAGCTAACTTGCGTTTGGTTATCTCTATTGCTAAAAAATACGCTAATCGTGGCTTGCAGTTCCTTGACCTTATTCAAGAAGGCAATGTGGGCTTAATGAAAGCGGTTGATAAATTTGAATACCGTCGTGGTTACAAATTCTCAACGTATGCCACTTGGTGGATTCGTCAAGCGATCACTCGCTCAATTGCTGATCAAGCGCGCACGATTCGTATCCCTGTTCACATGATTGAGACCATTAATAAGCTTAATCGCGTGCGTCGCCAACTATTACAAAAATTTGGTCGTGAAGCATCGCCAGAAGAGTTGGCCACTGAAATGGAGTTGCCAGAATATAAAATTATTAAAATTCTTAAAATTGCCAAAGAGCCTTTATCTATGGAAACACCAGTCGGTGATGATGAAGATTCAAATATTGGTGATTTTATCGAGGACACTAACCTGTCTTCACCGGTAGAAATTACTACCAAGGAAAGCCTTAGAGAAACCACCGGCGACTTATTAGCCAATCTTTCTCCTCGTGAAGCTAAAGTGTTGAAAATGCGTTTTGGTATTGATATGAACACTGATCACACCCTAGAAGAGGTGGGCAGACAATTTGACGTAACGCGTGAACGCATTCGTCAAATTGAGGCTAAGGCGCTTAGAAAGCTAAGACACCCTTCTCGTGCACATAAACTGCAAAGTTTCCTAGATACATAAACCTTCCGTTTTTCGGGCCTATAGCTCAGTTGGTTAGAGCAGTCGACTCATAATCGATTGGTCCTTGGTTCAAGTCCAAGTAGGCCCACCATATTACTCTCGTCAATACTAGTCATCTACCCTCATACAAACGGTATGATTGACCTATGACATTTGACGCCTTAACCCCTCATTTAATCAACCTCACTCAAGTCGTAGGCGAGATGATTATGTCGCACTACCAATCTAATTTAACCGTTGAAACCAAAGCGGATCAAACGCCAATAACCATTGTTGATCAACAGGCACACCAGCTTATTACTGAGCGGTTATCTCAACTCACACCAGCCACACCCATTTTGTCCGAAGAGTCTGATGTCATCGATTTTGCCATTCGTGGCGGTTGGGATGAATATTGGCTAATCGATCCGCTTGATGGGACGCGAGATTTTATTGAGCAAACGGGAGAGTTTTGCATTTGTATCGCCTACATCAAAAACCATCGCCCAATTTTTGGCTTTGTTTACGCCCCACTAAGCAAAACTCATTATTACACTAACGACCAGCATCAAGCATTTAAACTGCGCAATAATCAAACACAGCAATTACAAACAACTGTTAAACAACAGCCTTTAAGAGTGCTTATCGGTCATTATTCTGCACAAAATAAACAGCTCCAGCAACACCTAAAAGCCTTAGGAGAAACGCAAGTTGAACGCCTTGGCAGTGCACTAAAATTTTGCAAAATTGCTGAAAGTGAGTTTGACTACTACCCAAGATTTGGCCCATGCTCTGAATGGGACACAGCAGCAGGTGGCTATATTTTAGAAGCAGCAGGTGGCTGTGTTGTAGATGAGAACAACCAACCTTTGCGCTACAACACCAAAGACAGTCTTAGTAGTCCGGTGTTTTTTGCCTCAGGCAAAGCGTAGAGACAAATCAACCGCTTGAATATTTTTGGTAATGCTGCCGGTTGAAATAAAATCTACTCCGGTTTCTGCGATTGCCACAATGCTAGTATTGTCAACATTTCCAGAAGCTTCCAAAGGCAACTTACCTTTTGCCAAGCTAACAGCCTCAGCTAACATTTGGATCGAAAAATTGTCACAAAGCACCCTAGCAACGCCCGATAGTGTCAACACCTCATTTAATTGATCCAGTGTTTCAACTTCAACAATTAATGGCAAATTGGCGAATTTTTGCTTGGCATTATTAATCGCCTCAGTCAAACTGCCCGATGCAATAATGTGATTTTCCTTGAGCATGATACAATCATACAAACCCAGTCGATGATTCACCCCGCCACCACACTTGACTGCATATTTCTGTGCCAGGCGAAGGCCTGGTAAGGTTTTCCTGGTGTCTAGCAATTGTGCATTGGTATGAGAAATTTTATCCACCAAAAGTCGTGTTTGAGTAGCGACAGCACTCAACGTTTGCAAAAAATTCAGCGCCACACGCTCGCCACTAATAATCGCCCTAGATGAACCTGATAGCGTGCACAATACTTGTGACAACTTAACCAAGTCACCGTCTTTAATTTGCCAATTAATCTGAATATCTTGATTTAATGACAAAAACGCCGCTTGTGCATATTCAACCCCGCAAATCACCGCATCTTCTCGACAAACAATATTTGCCTGAATTATCTTATCTTCCAGTAAGCTGGCTGATACATCGCCCGATCCCAAATCTTCAGCTAGAGCTAGTTGGACAATTGTCTCAATATCTTTATTCATGAATAAACTCAAGAATTAATCGGGCAGATTCATCGCTAGCATTTAGATTTAGTGTTTGGTGTATTTGATTGAATTCTGCCACAAGGTTCACTTGATCATTTGCCAGAATTTTCATTGCTTCTGTGGCAATATTATGTGCATTAGCGTCATCTTGAATCAGCTCTGGTACTAGTGATTTATCAGCAATAACATTGGGCAAACTAATATAAGGACTTTTAACCAGACGAGAGGCAATAAAGTAACTCATAGCCGATAGTTTATAAACCACCACCATTGGCACACCAACCAAGGCCAACTCCAAAGCTGCAGTACCTGATGCCACCAATACTAAATCTGCAGTTTGCATATGCTGATGAGCTGCATCAACAGAAATTTCAACCGCTTGCTGACCTACCAACGCTTGTGCCCAATCTAGTAATTCGTCATTAGCCAATGCTAAATGAAAACTGAGCGCCCCATCTTGTTCGGCCATTAATTTAGCAGCTGACAATAACTCGGGTAGTAGCCGTTTAACTTCACCTGAACGTGAGCCAGGCATTAATAATATTTGCTTGCTGGATACGTAGTTTTTTCTAGGGGTTAATTGTTCAGCCAAGGGGTGACCAACGAACACTGCACGCTGATTATAGCGTTTATAAAAATCAACTTCAAAAGGAAACAAACACAAAATCAAGTCAGTGGATTGTTTGATTTTTTTAACCCGAGATTGACGCCAAGCCCAAACCGATGGCGACACAAAATGAATGGTCTTAACCGACTGTTTTTTAAGCTTTTTTTCAATAACAAAATTAAAATCAGGTGCATCAACACCAATAAAAACATCCGGCTTTTGCTGTGAAAAAAACTCAACCATGGCTGATCTCAGCTTAAGTAACGACGGCAGTTTTTTCAGAACTTCAGTAAAGCCCATAACATTAACCAAGCTCATGTCCCAGTGTTTAACGCAGCCTGCTTTCTGCATTTTTTCACCACAAAGACCTTCAATATGAAGCTCTGAATCTTGAGCTTTTAAAGCGCTAACCAAGCTTGAGCCAATTAGATCGCCTGAGGTTTCAGCAGCGCTAATGGCAATCTTGGTCATGGATTATTATTTTCTTGGAAGGATAAGTTGAGGATCTTTGTCAAAGGCTCGGTAAATGACCATTATATTGCCAATCACTTGAACCAAATGAGCACCAGTAATATTAATAATTTCATTAATAATACGCTGCTTATCCTCACGATCATCGCCGCGTACCTTGATTTTTAATAGCTCATGTGTCTCTAAACTGGACTCTAATTCGGCCAAAACACCTTCACTCAAACCATGCTGGCCCATCATAACAACGGGTTTCAGGCTATGGCCTTTTGAGCGTAAAAATTTCTTTTGGTTGTTGGTAAGTTTAGTCATTGATGACACTCTCTGTATTAAATAAATCTTGAATGGTTTCACGTTGGCGAATAAGATGATGTGCTTTATCTGACACCATTACCTCGGCCACACGTGGGCGTGAATTATAATTTGAACTCATGGTAAAACCATAAGCGCCAGCCGACATTAGTGCCAAATAATCACCCTCAGATAAAGACAACTGCCTGTCTTTGGCTAAAAAATCACCAGTTTCACAAATTGGCCCGACCAAATCCCAGCTGGCTTCAGTACCTTTGGCATTTTCGTTCACTGGCAACACTTGATGATAGGCATTATAAAAAGCAGGGCGCAATAAATCATTCATGGCGCCATCAATAATGGCGAATGATTTATCTGAATTTTGCTTTAAAAATTCCACTTTGGTCACAAATACACCCGCATTACCCACAATCGCCCTGCCTGGTTCGAGAATAATATCTAAATCACCCACTTTGTCTAAAATAGCGTCAACATACTTAGCAATATCAATGGTTGTTTCGTCATCATATCGAATACCAACACCACCGCCTAAATCAAGATGTGAAATCTCAATACCGCGATCATTTAATTGGGTGATTAATTCTAACACTTTATCAAGCGCATCAATAAATGGAGACAGTTCTGTTAATTGCGACCCAATATGACAATCCAGACCCTGAACATTGATATATTTAGAATTATGCGCCTGCTCATACAAGGCCAATGCATCATCAATATCGACACCAAATTTATTTTCTTTAAGGCCGGTTGAAATGTACGGATGCGTCTTGGCATCAACATTCGGATTAACGCGAATCGAAATAGGCGCCTGGGTATTCATTGCTTGCGCCACTTGCTCAATACGACTCATCTCTGCACTAGACTCAACGTTAAAACAACGAATACCAACCTCTAGTCCACGTTTAATTTCATCCTGAGTTTTGGCAACGCCTGAAAAAACACAGTTTGAAGCTTGTCCGCCAGCGGCTAGAACTCGCTCTAGCTCGCCCACTGAGACAATATCAAAACCCGCACCAATTTTGGCCAGCACATTAAGTACTGCAATATTAGAGTTAGCCTTAACTGCGTAGCAGACTAAATGCGGATGATCACCAAAAGCCTCATCAAATTCACGCCAATTACTTTCTATGTCGCTACGCGAATACACATACAATGGCGAACCGTAGTTAGCCATTAAGTCTGCTATATCAACAGAATCAGCGTGTAGAGATTGATTTTTATAAGAAAAGCTCAAGTGTTATTTTGAGTTATGCGGCAGAATGTCAAGCTCAGGCGCAACAGCTTGCGTTGTTTCATCAATGGCTTGGGTATTAACCGGTGCTGGAGAAAGTGTCACTTGCTGTGCTTTAACCGCTTCTAATTCGCCCATCTTACCGCAAGCACTAATACCAACGACAACAAAAGCCAATAAGGCCAACTGTGCTATTTTTTTCATGTTCTGTCCTAATTATTATTTACCGCTTATTTTACAGTAAATCTTTTAATAGTTTTGTAAACGCAGAGCGCTCAATATTAAAGGCGCCCAGGCTTTTTAAATGTGGACTTTCCACCTGGCAATCAATTAACTCATAACCCATTGATTGTACCAAATGCACGAAAGCGATTTTTGAGGCATTTGATCTTAATGAAAACATTGATTCACCAAAAAATATTTTGCCCATCGCCACACCGTACAATCCACCAACAAGCTCGCTATCTTGATACACCTCAACTGATTTCACCACGCCCTGCTGATGTAGTACTGTATAGGCCTCAACCATGGCTTCATCAATCCAGGTGCCAGCTTGATCCTTACGGTTAACTGTTTTACAATGACGAATCACGGAATCGAAATCTTGGTCAATCTTGAGGTTGAATTTAGATTGATTGATCGTCTTGTTCAAACTTTTGGAAATATGTAATTTGTTTGGTGTAATCACCATACGCGGATTTGGACTATACCACTGCACTGGCTCATCTTCACCATACCAAGGAAATATTCCGCGCTGGTATGCATCGATAAGTCGCTCGGTTGACAACGCCCCGCCAACAGCAATCAGCCCATTAGGTTCATCCAGGGCTTGCTCTATATTGGCAAATGGCGTGTCATCATCCGTTAGTACAAAAGATTGCGGAATTTCAATCACAACTGTTGCTGTTTAATCGCCTCTTTTGCCAGATACAAAGCAGCAATACTACGTGCTTCGGTCAAATCATCGTTATAAACCAATGTTTCTAAATCGGCCAATTTATGTTTAACCACTTCCAATGGCTCTGGCTCATCCCCCTCAGCTGACGCTTGATATAAATCTTGCGCCAAAACAATATGAGTGATGCTTGATTGGTAGCCCGGTGCAATACTCATAGCCTTAAGGTAGGTCAGCTGCTTGGCGCCATAGCCAATTTCTTCAATCAGCTCACGATTCGCCGCCTCTAGTGGCGCCTCTCCGTCGTCAATCTTGCCCTTAGTCAGCGCTAGCTCGTAGCGATCTGTGCCGCCTGAGTATTCATAAATCATCAGCACGGTTTCATCATCCAACATAGGCACTATCAAGACTGCGCCATTACCAGGCGGCTTGAGACGCTCATATTGGCGTTTTTCGCCATTAGAAAACTCAACATCCATTGATTGGATATTAAAAAATCGAGTGGTGGCCATGTCAGTAACATTACTCAGTGTAGGTTTTTTTCGCATAATTGGCATTATATCATTAGCTATAATAGTCAGTTCAATATAGAGGAGAGAGACATGAACAAATTAGCATTATTATTTGCTTTGATATTTTCATCAATAACACACGCCTGGACAATTGATGGCGTGGGCGATTTTAAATTTGAACAGGCAAGTGATCGGGTTTACGTCATGCACGGGCCTATTGCCAGCCCCAATGAGCAAAACTATGGTTTTATGAATAACCCTATTTTTATCGAAGGAGATAATGGCTTAATTGTCATTGACCCTGGTAGTTCAAAATTTGTTGGAGACAACATTCTTAAAGAGGTTAAAAAAATATCATCAAAACCCGTTGTGGCTGTTATAAATACACACGTACATGGTGATCACTGGCTTGCAAATCATGCCATTAAAGACAAATATCCAGATGCTAAATTCTATGCTCACATGAACATGATTCGAGAAGCAGAATATGGCGAAGCGCAGCGCTGGATAAAGACATATAGTGATATTACGGACAAAGCAAAGGGCACAATCGCCGTGATACCAACTTATTCAATTGGCCATAAAGACACGTTAACTATCGAAGGGCAAAAGTTCATCATTCACTCACCACTGCCATCGTCTCACTCATCTTCGGATATCATGATTGAGCATGTAAATTCTAAAACACTTTTTACTGGAGACAATGCCTTTACTGACCGCATGGGCAGATTTGATGGACAGTCAAACATGCTGGACAATATTAAAATTCTAGATTACGCTAAAAACCTAACAATTGATACTTATGTTCCTGGACATGGTTACTCAGGGGCTGTTACTCAAGCAATTGACCCCTACCTAAACTATCTTAAGATCATCGAACAAGAATCTAGAAAAGGCTACGAAGAGGATTTAGCCGACTATGAGATCAAACCATTTGCGGATAAACATCTAGCAGAATATAGAGATTGGAGTGGTTATGACGAGCAACTTGGCAAACACATTAACAAAATGCTGCTAGAAATTGAAGCGCTAGATCTGTAACCACTAGCTTTTCAATAATAAAAAATGACGACTCTGAGTCGTCATTTTTTTTACCTTATTCTTTTAACTGAAACTTTGGCAAGCCAAGATTAAGCTGAAGTGCCACTAATCGGGTAATAAATATTGCAGAACCTGCAACAATAGCACTTAGGACAATACTCACCTCATAGTACACAAGAGCAATAAATCCTAAAGAGCCAAACCAGGCAGCCGTTGCATACAGCGGGCTTTTAAAAACAATCGGGGTTTCGTTGCAGAGTAAGTCTCTAAAAATACCGCCCATTGAGCCCGTAACAACCCCCATAAAGCTGGCGACCAACCAAGGTGCGCCTGCCATTAAAGCCACCATAGTGCCTGCAATACTGAATGCTGCCAGCCCAGCAGCATCCGGAATTAAAAATAGTTTTGGAGAAATTGAAACAAAACGAGCGCCAATAAAAATAACAATAGCGCTGGATAAGGATGCAATAAAAAAGATTTGATCCTGAATCCAAAATACATCCAAATCTAACAACATGTCGCGCAATGACCCACCACCCAAACCGGTGGTGATGGCAATAATAATAACGCCAAATAAATCAAAATGTCGAAAACCAGACTTAAGCACACCCGAAGCTGAAGATACCACAACAGCTATTAACGAAAGCCAATACAGACTGTTGGAAAATTCTTGAGTAATTTCTAAATTCATAATAAATCCACCTTGCCAGTACCGATATGATAATACGCTGGCACAATAGTTAATTGATTATCTTTCACCATTTCTGGAAAATGCGCACCGGTTTGTTTCAGCTCATTAGCCACCAAATCAACATTGGCTAGTGTTACATTTTCAACCAAATTTCCCGGTTGACCTTTGGCTTTATTAAAGGCTGCATTGAGTGCAAAAGTAAGGCTTGGTAAATGCCCCTCTAATTGCTCATGATTGCAAGTTGCTGCCACCGCACCACATTGAGAGTGCCCCATGACCATAATCAGCGACACATTAAGATGCAACACTGCATACTCAATGCTGGCCACAATCATTTGATCAAGCACATTGCCCGCCACACGCACCACGTACAAATCCCCCAGACCTTGATCAAAAATTACCTCAGGTGGTACACGAGAATCCGAACAGCCTAAAATAATGGCAAATGGGTGCTGGCCATGCTTAAGCTCAAAACGCCTTTCACTGGTCTGATCAGGATGCTCAAGATGTGAAGCCATATAGCGCTTATTACCCTCTATAAGCTTTCTCAAATGTTCGTTATTGGCAATTATGTCTTTCATAAGGCTGAATTGTAACGCAATAACACCCCTTTATCGTTCATTTTAAAAATTTCAGAAATTTTTCATAACTGATTAAAAGATAGGACTTATTTTAAGATTTTTCATGTTTTTAAGCTTAAAAACACGGTTTTTTGCCGTTGTTATCCGAAATTTTGCGATTTTTAAGCACATTTTCATTATTTTCCAAATTTTTACAGGTAATATATCTACTGTAATCATAAAATAATCTTGAATAATCTGAGGAGCGGATATGAATTTTAAGAGCATGACCAAGCAACAATTAAAAGACCATGGTGAAACCATTGGCGTCAAGCTTAATCTTAAACACAAGAAAGATGAGCTTATTGCCCAACTTGTTGAAGCTACTGAACAAAAGCCTGAACCAATTGCCACTCCAGAGCCAAAAGCAGCCGCACCCGTTCAACCGACAAGAACACCAAGCACTACTGCTCAAGAGGATTTTGACATTAAAAAATATGCGCTACCCATTGTAATTATTGTAGCGATATTGATTTGGCTACTCTAAACAATCGCCTATTTACACCCTTTTTTTAATGAAAAAATCATTATTCGTCGCCATATCGTCCTTAGCAATACTATTACTCAGTAGCTGCTCAACAATGGTTGTAAAAGAAGAAAACGCACACACTTTTAATACTTGGGAGCTGTGCACTTTACTTTACAGGCCAAATCAAATGTATTCTGATTGGTATGTTGATAAAGAAGAGAATAAAAATATAGAAAAAGAACTAAACAAAAGAGGAGTGTTGAATAAGAAAAGCTGTGATGTTGTAGAGTTGGCCAAAAGACAATGTACTGAATTTGGCCACAAAGACGCAACACAAAATTTTATTGACTGCACCGCAAAAGAATTTAAAAATATAAATGATAAAGTTGCCGCAATAAAACAAAATAAACAGAAAGAAGATTCTGAAGCAGCCAAGTCATTTATTAACGGATGGAATACTGGTTTAAATAACGCATACCAACCAATACAGCGCACTCCTGTATGCACAACATCCGTCCTTACCGGTCAAGTTACTTGTTATTAAGGCAAACAACTTGACCGGTAAGCGGTAATTTTTACCAAAGTCGAGGCGTAAGGAATTCGAAAAGGCAGGAGCTTATAAATATAAGTGACTGTTTTTGAGAATTTCGACAACAAAGCCTTTGGCAAAAAGAACCCTTATTTAGTCGAAAAAGCCGTCCATATGGAGCTCTGTAAGATCACTAAACCCACCAATGTGCTTCCCATCAATGGTGATTTGTGGCACCATGCGTGCACCGTTAGTTACTTTAGAAAACTCCACCATATGGGCGCGATCTTCATCGATGTATTTTTGCTCAAATGGCAGACTCCATTTATCCAAAAGCTCTTTGGTTTTGACACAAATTGGGCAAGAATGGGTTGAGTAAACGACGATTTTCATGATTAACTCTGTAAAGCTTTAACAACTAAATCACCCATTTGATTCGTGCCAACAACTGTATCACCTTCTGCAGCAATATCTTGCGTGCGGTAACCTTGATCAAGTACGGTGTTGACTGCTGAATCAATCTTGTCAGCAAGTGTCACTTGGTCTAGCGAATAACGCAACATCATTGAAACTGACAAAATAGTCGCCAATGGATTGGCCATATCTTGGCCGGCAATGTCTGGCGCAGAACCATGAATCGGCTCATACATGCCGTAACCGTCTTTATTAAGTGATGCACTTGGCAACATACCAATAGAACCCGTTAACATAGCGGCACAATCAGACAACACATCGCCAAATAGGTTTGAAGTCACCATCACGTCAAATTGTTTTGGCGCTTTAACCAATTGCATGGCTGCATTATCAACATACATATGCGAAAGCTCTACATCTGGGTAGTCTTTGGCCACCTCCTCCATAACATCGCGCCAAAGCTCACATACTTCTAGTACGTTAGCCTTGTCTACTGAACAAACGCGCTTGTTGCGTTTTTGGGCAATTTTAAAAGCTGAATGACCAATACGGCGAATTTCAGATTCATAGTACGTTGCGCTATTAAAGCCGTAACGCTCACCATCTCTTTGTTCGATACCGCGTGGCTGACCAAAATAAATACCAGCCACCAATTCACGCACAATCATCAGATCCAGGCCTGAAACGATTTCTTCTTTAAGGGTTGAAGCAGAAGCCAATTGTGGATACAAAATAGCCGGACGTAGGTTTGAGAATAAATCCATCTGGGCACGCAAACCAAGCAAACCACGCTCAGGGCGCAGGTCACGCTCTAATGTCTCCCACTGATAGCCGCCAACAGCACCGAGTAAAATTGAATCACACTCGTGTGCCGCGTCAAGTGTTGCCTGAGGGAGTGGTGAACCGGTTTCATCATAAGCTGTACCGCCAATTAAACCGTGCACTAACTCCATGCCCAAGTTGTCATTGTTGTTTAAATAATCAATAACCTTCAATGCTTGAGCAACAATTTCCTGTCCAATACCATCACCTGGCAATACCAACACTTTTGACATGTTCTTTCCTTTTATTTAAATCTTAAAAAACAGCTATTTTACTAGATTTCAACCATCTCAAATTGATCCTTGGTTACACCACAATCTGGACATACCCAATCCTCGGGCACATCTTCCCACTTGGTGCCTGGCTCAATGCCTTCTTTTGGTGAGCCTTTAGCTTCATCATAAATCCAATCACACACCATACATTTATATTTTTTCATCTCAGTTTATCCTGTTTAAATTGCTCAATAAAAAAGGGAGTGAAACACTCCCTTCGAATGCAATAAACGCTTAATTACAAATTATCAGCGTTCTTTGCTAAGTATTCTGCCACACCTGCTGGTGTGTCTTTCATACCTTCGTCGCCTTTATTCCAACCGGCAGGGCAAACTTCGCCATGTGTGGTGTGGAAATCAAGCGCATCAACCATGCGTAACATTTCATCAACATTTCTGCCTAATGGTAAATCGTTAACCACTTGATGGCGCACATCAAAATTCTCATCAATCAAAAATGAAGCGCGTAATGCAACACCGTCTGGGTGAACAATACCGTAAGCCTCCATGATTGCATGATTGACATCCGCTACTAATGGAAAATCAACAGGGCCCAAGCCGCCATCATTGACTGCAGTATTGCGCCAAGCATTATGCGTAAATTGTGAGTCGATCGACACACCTACAACCTCTACACCCTTTTCAGCAAATTGCGCAACACGGTGATGGTGCGCTAGAATTTCTGATGGACAAACAAACGTAAAATCCAATGGGTAAAAGAACAACATGATCTTTTTACCTTTAAGGCTAGACAGTTGAAAATCGTCAACGATTGTGCCATCAGCTAATACAGCTGCAGCGGTAAAATCTGGGGCTTGTTGTGTTACTAGAACGCTCATAAATTCTCCAATAATTAAATAATAAACTCATGAATTATACAACACCGCCAGCCAATAAATCTTATAAAAAATAAGGGTTTGCGTGCGAGAACTTAACAACACCTTGAATCTTGCGTAAAATAGCGCCATGCTTAAAATTTACAACACGCTCAGTAAACAAAAAGAAGTTTTTCATCCCATCGATCCAGACAAGATTGGTATGTATGTATGTGGCATGACAGTTTATGATTACTGTCATATGGGCCATGCACGCGTATTAGTGATGTTTGATGTGATTACACGCCACTTAAGACGCAACTTTCCGGAAGTAACTTATGTACGCAATATCACCGATATTGACGATAAAATTATCCAACGTGCGATTGAAAACAAAGAAGATATTTATAGTTTAACCAATCGTTTTATTGATGCCATGCATGAGGATGAACGTGCGCTGGGCATTTTGCCGCCCGATATTGAACCTCGTGCGACTGACGCCATGGATCAAATGTTTTATATGATTAAATCTTTGGTCGACAAGGGATTTGCTTATCAAGCCAATAATGGTGATGTGTATTATTCGGTACGCAAATTTGCCGATTACGGCAAACTCAGTGGCAAGAACTTAGATGATTTAGAAGCCGGCGCTCGTGTTGATGTCGATTCAGATAAAAAAGATCCGCTTGATTTCGTCCTATGGAAAATGGCCAAAGCTGACGAGCCAAGCTGGGCATCGCCTTGGGGTGATGGGCGTCCTGGATGGCATATTGAATGCTCAGCCATGTCAACCCATCATTTAGGCAAACATTTTGATATTCATGGTGGTGGCATGGATTTATCTTTCCCGCATCATGAAAATGAAATTGCCCAATCTGAAGGGGCAAATAGTTGTAGCTTTGTAAACACTTGGATGCATGTTGGCTTTGTCAATATTAATGATGAAAAAATGAGTAAATCGCTGAATAATTTTTTCACCATTCGTGGCGTATTGGAAAATTATGATGGTGAAACTTTGCGTTATTTCATTATGAGCTCGCATTATCGCTCACCGTTGAATTTTTCTGATACCAACCTGGATAATGCAAAAACCTCAATCACTCGTTTGTACACAGCTATTCGAGGCCTGAACGCCAGTGAAGCGGCCACCAATGAAGTCTCTCAACGTTTTGATTTTGAAACCCGATTTAATGAAGCGCTAGATGATGACTTCAACACGCCTATTGCGCTCAGTGTTTTGTTCGAGCTGGCCAAATTGATCAATTCAGAGCGTAATAAAGACCTTGATCAGGCAAGCGCTTTGGCACAATTACTAATTAAACTAGGTGGTTTTATCGGTATTTTGCAATTGAATGCTGACGAGTTCTTAAAGCAGGGTGTTGACTTAGACGATTCAGCGATTGATGAAAAAATCAAACAGCGAAATGAGGCAAAAGCCAACAAAGACTTTGCCTTGTCTGATCAAATTAGAGATGAGCTGACCGAGCTTGGCATTGTTTTAGAGGATACTTCAGATGGTACCAGCTGGCGCAGAAAGTAATATTAACTGGTCATCCATTGATACCATTCTACTGGACATGGATGGCACACTATTAGACCTTAATTTTGACCTGCATTTTTGGCTAGAATACCTACCACTGGTGTATGCCAATAAACACAATATCAGCCACCAACAATCTAAAGATAAAATTCGCCCAATGCTAGAAGCCGAACAAGGCAAATTGCATTGGTATTGTCTAGATTATTGGCAAAAGATTTTTGAGCTAGATATCGCCCAACTCAAAGAAGATGTTTCGCACTTGATTCAAATCCACCCTTTTGTATTGGATTTTTTGGATCAAGCCAAACAACATAATAAACGCATTTATTTAGTGACCAATGCTCATCGAAAAACCATTAAGCTAAAAATGCGTGTGACTAATCTAGAAAGCTATTTTGACGAGATTGTCAGTTCACATGATTATAACGTAGCCAAAGAAGATCAGGGATTTTGGCAACAACTAGAGCAGGCCATTAACCTAAACAAACAAACCAGCATCTTTTTTGATGATTCAATTAGCGTACTTAATTCGGCCAAACAATTTGGCATTGGCACCGTGGTAGCTATTAGCAAACCCAGCTCAAAAATTGCCACTCAATCGGTTACCGGGTTTATGAACATTGAGACCTTTAAGCACACCCTACCCTTAGAACACCATACGTAAAAAACCCGCCATTAAGCGGGTTTAAGTCGTCTATATTACTGGCTACTTACTCGCCACCAATATCCGCCATTAAGGCAAAACTTTTTACAAAAGGTCCGGCCATGCTTGGATTTTTAATCATAGCGCCAAAATCACCTTGTTCAAACTTTAACTTGCCCATAGTGACCGCCATGCCCATAGAACTCATGCTTAATGGCTTATCTAACCATTTTATCCAATTTTTCTTATCGGCACGCATGTCCCAATCTACACTCTCGCCATCATAATCACCAGCACGAACACATTCGCCATTTTCCACCACAAAAATACCTGTTGGTGTGCCGTCACCTTTAAAGCCACAGGCAATGGTTGAAGAGAAGTTAATTTCTGCTAATTTACCACGAACCTCGTCTGATGCATTCCAAGCATCTTTAAGTTGATTCATCCACTCACTTGAAAATAATACTGCCATGTTAATCTCCTATTGATAGTATTAATAAGAATAAGGTAATTTTCAAGATTACCTTATCCATTCTCCTCAAATTTATTCATTTTATGAATGGCAATATTATGCCCATTAACGCGTGTCAAAAATACTTATTTTTAGCAATAAATTAACCAGTTAATGTCACGAGAAAATAACGCCTAGCGTATAATTTTTCACCATGAAAACACCTTTGACAATCGGCATTCTTTCTGACACGCATGGCTTTGTTCATGAAGAAATTGTCGACATTATAAACCACTGCGATTTAGCCATTCATGCTGGCGATATTATCGACGTGTCAACACTAGAGCAACTCAAACCTAAGCAACAATTAATTGCTATTCAGGGTAATAATGACGCCCATCTTACTCAGCTAAACACAGTAGAAAAGGTTGTTTTGCCTGGCGGCATTATTATGGTGGACCATGGTCACACTCACGGTCACAAAAGCCCCTCACATGAATCACTCAGACAAACCTATCCTGAAGCTAGAATTATTGTTTACGGCCATACTCATAAGCAATTAGTAGAGCAACACAGCACGCCATGGATCATCAACCCAGGCGCAGCAGGGCAAACGCGCACTCATGGCGGCTCAAAATGCCTAGTGCTGACCATTCAATCTGAACAAAACTGGCAAATAGAAACTCACATTTTCAACTAACCCACATTGTCAAAACCAGTAAAAAATCAAGCGCCTAGTAAACTGCAATGTATAATTAACCGTTTTTATAAGTAAATAGGAACAACCATGAAAAATGCTTTTTATGCACAATCAGGCGGTGTAACTGCAGTAATTAACTCTTCTGCATGTGGCGTAATCGAAACAGCTCGTAAATATCCAGACAAAATTGGCAAGGTTTACGCAGGTCAAAACGGCATCATTGGTGCGTTAATGGAAAATTTAATCGATACCTCTTTAGAGTCTGACGCCGATATTGCTGCATTAAAGCACACACCTTCTGGTGGTTTTGGCTCTTGTCGTTACAAGATGAAGTCTTTAGAAGCTAACAAGGCTGAATACGAAAGACTAATCGAAGTATTTAAAGCACATGACATTGGTTATTTCTTCTACAACGGTGGTGGCGATTCAGCTGACACTTGTTTAAAAGTGTCTCAATTGTCTGAATCTATGGGCTACCCAATTCAAGCAATCCACGTACCAAAGACGGTTGATAACGACTTACCAGTCACAGACAACTGCCCAGGTTTTGGCTCAGTTGCTAAATATATTGCTGTTTCTGCGATGGAAGCAAGTTTTGACGTTGCTTCAATGGCAGCGACTTCAACGAAAATTTTCGTACTTGAGGTTATGGGTCGTCATGCCGGTTGGATCGCTGCTGCAGGTGGCTTATTAGACGAGTCAATTCCAGTAGTTATCTTATTCCCTGAAGTGGATTTTGATGAAGAAAAATTCTTAGCAAAAGTTGATGCGAACGTTAAGAAGTTTGGTTACTGTACGATTGTTGTTTCTGAAGGTACAAAATGGGCTAATGGAACATTCTTAGCAGAACAAGGTACTCGTGATGACTTTGGTCATGCGCAATTAGGCGGTGCTGCACCAGTTGTTGCCAACTTAATTAAAGATGCATTAGGCTACAAATTCCACTGGGCAGTTGCTGACTACTTACAGCGTGCTGCACGTCACTTGGCTTCAGAGTCAGATGTTGAGCAAGCTTACGCATTAGGTGAAGCAGCAGTTGAGCTTGCTATGCAAGGCAAAAACTCAGTTATGCCAGCAATTATCCGTACATCAAACAACCCATATACTTGGGAAATGGGTATGGGCGAATTAAAAGACATCGCTAACGTTGAAAAGATGATGCCAATGGAATATATCTCTGAAGATGGTTTTGGTATTACTGATGCATGTCGTGAGTACTTACAGCCATTAATTGAAGGCGAAGCATACCCACCATACAAAAATGGTCTTCCTGACTACGTCGTTATGAAAAAAGAAATGGTTGAAAGAAAACTACCAACTTTCGACATGGATCTTTAATAGAGAAAACACGAGATTAATATGAATGTAATTTTACTAGGACCTCCAGGCGCAGGCAAAGGTACTCAAGCAACTAATATCTGCGAGAAGTACTCAATTCCACAAATTTCTACTGGCGACATGTTGCGTGCTGCTGTTAAAGCTGGCACACCACTAGGTGTTGAAGCTAAGAAAGTGATGGATGCAGGTGGTTTGGTATCAGACGATATTATCATTGGCCTGGTAAAGGAACGCATTCAAGAAGATGACTGTGAAAATGGTTTCTTATTTGACGGCTTTCCTCGTACCATTGCTCAAGCCGAAGCCTTAAAAACAGACGGCGTGAAAATTGACTATGTGGTTGAAATTCAAGTGCCTGATGAGGATATCGTCGCTCGTATGTCGGGTCGTCGTGCTCATCTAGCATCTGGTCGTACTTATCATATCATTTACAATCCGCCAAAGGTTGAAGGTATTGATGACATTACTGGTGAAGAGTTGGTACAGCGTGCTGATGACAACGAAGAAACTGTGCGTTCACGCCTAGGTGTTTATCATGAACAAACTCAACCACTGGTAGATTACTATCAAAGTTGGATGAGTAAAGATAGCAGCGCGCCAAAATATGGCGCTGCCGTTGGTGTTGGCTCATTGGATGAAGTAAGAGATCGCGTTTACGCTCAACTAGGCTAAACAACAAGTTTGAGTTAAAACTTGGGGGCTTATGTCAGTTAGACATAAGCCCTTTTTTTACCAATTATTAATTAGCAACCTATTATGAAAACTGGACCAAGACAAATTACAACACCTTTTAGGCCAATTCCGCTAGATGTGCCAGAAGGCATGAAGCCAAATGAGTTTTTCAATTCATCAGAGAATTTAGCAGACCTTGCTCAAAACAATGGCCTCATGGACAACAGTGAAGATTTACTCTTGTATCGTAAAGCGCTAGGACATTCAAATTTATTTGATTGCTCCATTATTTACAATACATCCAAAAGCATACTGAACCCTTTGGGCAGACCGGTAAGACGCACCCAGGTACCAAATAAAGTTAAAAATGCTTGGAATCGCATGAACCAAATAATCATTGGATTTATGCTAGAAGAGTTTCCAGATGCAGACAAGCACTTAGTGTTGTGTGGTGAAGCGTCGCTAGATTCAACCTGGCCAATAACATCGCCTGGTGTTCCAAGTATCCGTATGTTGCATAATCATTTCATCGTCTTTGATAAAGAGGAGTTAGAAAATTCTGAGCTATCAGACCCTAAAAACCCTAATTTGACTGATGGTGGCCAACACTCATTATTTGCAAACTATATGGAAGATGTGTATGCAGAATTTCAATCGAAACTTAATTTTGAAATCCTGAAGCCTGTCGATGGAAAAGCTTCTGGACTTGCGCTTACTGGCTACCCTCAAGGCTTGCCAAGTTGGGAAGTGACTGGTGGCATTGACAGTTTAAAAAACGTCAAATTTTGGGATGAGTACGATCTAGTATTAAAAGGATTTCTAGATTTCTATAGAACCTTCTTTTCACAGGTGTCTTGTCGTAACTCCTCCGTCCCGAAAGAGGCATATTTTCCTGAATTAATTGAAAATACGTTGCTATTCAACACATGCTTTTTGTCTGCAGCTAAAAAAGTCCGTGACAAATGCATTGAAGATCCTAAATATTCATCGTCAATCCGTTGGCAACCGGCTTTTAAGCAATTAATCTATCGAAATGATCAGGGTAAACTAATTGTTACTATCTCTCAAAATTCAATCGGTAATGCAATTACTGAATTGCTAGGCGTTGTCGTGAATCGCACGCCAGATGCACAAGCCTACGAAGAAGCTGAGCCAGCACTACTGGAAAAACTATTAAAACTTAGATCAAGATTAGTAGAGGCTGACCTTGGCGAGGGCATTGAGACCAAATATTGGAAAAAAGACTAACGTCAATCAAGTAATAATATTAGATCGTAACAATAGCCCGAATTTCGGGCTATTTTTTTGGATTTTAATTACTTAGTCATCCAAATTACAGTACAATCTTTTGCGGGAGAAAATAAAAACATAACTAAAAGGAGAAAATAAAGCAAATGGATATACTTCAAATGGCTATTGCAGCCTCACTTATTGCTGTTTTATACGGCTTATTTACAATGAGCTGGATTTACAAACAATCACCAGGTAGCGACAAAATGAAAGAAATTTCAGACGCGATTGCAGAAGGTGCAACCGCTTATCTGAATCGTCAATACACTGCTATCAGTATTGTAGGATTGGTTTTACTGATTGTTATCACTTATTTCTTAGGCATGACAGTTGGTCTTGGATTCTTAATTGGTGCGGTACTTTCAGGTGCAACAGGTTACATTGGTATGAATGTCTCTGTTAAATCGAATTCACGTACAGCTGAAGCTGCTAAGAATGGCGTGAACGCCGCTTTCCAAGTTGCTTTCAAAGGTGGTGCGGTGACTGGTATGTTGGTGGTTGGTTTGGCACTGTTAGGTGTTGCTGGTTATTACGCCGGCTTGGTTAGTTATGGCGTAGAGCAAAATGAAGCGTTACATGCTCTTATCGGTCTTGCATTTGGCGGCTCATTAATCTCAATTTTTGCTAGATTGGGTGGCGGTATCTTTACTAAAGGCGCTGATGTTGGTGCTGATATTGTTGGTAAAGTGGAAGCTGGCATCCCAGAAGATGATCCACGCAATCCTGCAGTAATTGCTGATAACGTTGGTGACAATGTCGGTGACTGTGCAGGTATGGCAGCTGACTTATTTGAGACTTATGCAGTAACCATCATTGCAACAATGCTGCTTGCAGGTGTTTTAGGCTTGGGCAACGAAGCAATTCTTTACCCATTAGCATTGGGCGCAGTGTCTATCATTGCTTCAATTATCGGCACCTTCTTTGTTAAGGTGTCTGATGGTGGATCAATCATGGGCGCTCTATACAAAGGCTTGATCGTTTCTGGTATATTGGCCGCTATTGCTTTTTACTTTGTCACGATTGACATGGGCATGAGCATGAATTTATTCTACGCTTCACTCATTGGTTTAGCGCTGACTGCGTGGATGGTTGTGGTTACTGAATACTACACTGCAACTGAACACAAACCAGTACAACACATTGCAGAAGCTTCTAAAACAGGTGATGGTACTAACGTTATTGCAGGTATCGGCTTAAGCATGAAATCTACCGCATTACCAGTATTGGCCGTTTGTGCTAGTATTTGGGGTGCTGAGGCATTAGGCGGCTTATACGGTATCGCTATTGCGGCAACTGCCATGTTGTCTATGACTGGTGTGATTGTTGCACTGGACGCTTATGGCCCTATTACTGATAACGCAGGTGGTATTGCTGAAATGGCTGACCTTCCTGAAGAAATTCGTAACATTACTGATCCTTTGGATGCAGTTGGTAATACAACTAAAGCGGTAACCAAAGGCTATGCAATCGGATCTGCTGGATTGGCAGCCTTAGTATTATTTGCTGACTTTACTAACTCACTAGGTGGCGATACTAAAACGTTATTTGATTTATCAGACCATAGAGTTATCATCGGATTATTCTTGGGTGGTTTAGTACCATATTTATTTGGCGCCATGGCCATGGAGGCAGTAGGTCGTGCAGCAGGCGGTATTGTTAACGAAGTGCGTCGTCAGTTTAAAGAGATGCCAGGCATTATGGATTACACACAAAAGCCTGACTACTCTAAAGCGGTAGACATGTTAACTAAATCAGCGATTAGAGAGATGGTTATCCCGTCTATTCTACCAATCTTGTTCCCAGTAGCTGTTGGCTTACTACTGGGTGCAGAGGCGTTAGGTGGCTTGTTAATTGGTTCAATTGCTACAGGTATTTTTGTCGCTATTTCAATGACTACCGGTGGTGGTGCTTGGGATAATGCCAAGAAATACATCGAAGATGGCAATTGTGGCGGTAAAGGTTCAGATGCTCATAAAGCAGCTGTAACAGGTGATACCGTAGGTGACCCGTACAAAGATACGGCTGGCCCTGCGATCAACCCACTGATCAAGATTATCAACATCGTTGCAATCATGATTATTCCGCTACTGTAGCAATAATCAATTGATCAAAAAAGGCGTGCTTATAGCACGCCTTTTTTTGTTTGATAGTTGTTGGTATTTTTAAGCAAAAAAAAAGGAGTGTTATCACACTCCTTTTGTTTAAGCTTTAGATGCCTGTCTTCCCATGTATTTGGACATTCAATCCTTTGGTATTCTTGGTTAACAGAAAGTCTGCCTGAGCCTTTAATAGCTTGTCAGTACACTCATGTAAGTCATTGTAGATATCTTGACCCGTGTCAAAGCGTTTATCCGTCATGTAATAGAAGAAACTCTTATATTTAAAATTATCCATCTTGATAATAATAAAGGTTGAATTGGAATCTTCCCAAACAGCAGCGGGGAATAACTCAGGCTTATCTTCACCTTCTCTAGTTATTTCAATGTCAGCCATCTGAACTTCTTTTTTTTCTTTTCTCCAACGATTATCCAAGTTGTTCTGGATGGTTGTTAGTTCTGATTCAGTAAAATCAACACTCATATCATTGCCCTTGACTTAAAATTTCCTCAAGACTTGGCTCAGAATCTGTTGTTCCGCCAGCTTCCATCTCTTCAATGGTTGCATCACGAACCAAAGTCACCTCTAATACGAAATTCACTTTGCGGCCACACAGTGGATTATTACCATCAATGGTGACCGTGGCATCATCAACTTTGGTCACCAAGAAATCTTTAGGCTGGCCATCTTTATTTTCCATGGTTACCTTAGTGCCAACTTTACGATATTCTTGTGGCACATTTTCGATTTTATCGATAAAGACTAACGATTCATCTCTTGGGCCATAAAGCTTATCAACATCCACTTTAATTTCAATAATATCGCCTTGTTCACGACCTTCTAACTCAGCCAAAACTTCTTTACCCAATACATCGTTAGCACCATGCACGTAACCTACTGGATATTCAATACTTGAGAATACGTCACCCGTTTTTTGATCAACTACTTTGTAGATCAACTCAACGTATTTAGACTCTTCAATATAATCTGCCATAACCAATTAAAAAATAGTTGCACCGAAAATCTTAACCACATCACCTTCATAGCCAAGTACCAGTCTACCAAGGTACTCACCTTTCTTTTCAGCGTTAAGCTTACCATTGTTTGTTTGTCTGTATAAAACAGTCACATACTCACCACGACGAATCATACCTAGGTAATCAGCACCTTTTTCCAAACCTTTGGTTAACTCACTACGAGCAAATTGTTTGCCCATTTCGACTTCGTTTGCACCGCGTAAAAAATCTTCTGAAAAATTACGAGTAAAGGCGCCATAGTTGGCATTGTTGGAATATTTTATCAGGTCATCCCACATTGGATGGGCGATGGCTAGTATTTCTTCATCAGTTTTGTCAATAATATTCATTATTTTGTACTCCACTATTTTTTTTGAACCGCCCCATATTAGGGTGATAAATTATTTTTTATCGATTGTAAGTCTTAATTGAAAACCTACAATCGATAAAAAAGACCAACAGCAAAGTGTTGGTCTTTTTATCAAAATAGAAATTTAAGTTAAATCTCTATTTGTTTATTACTCTTCGTCGTTAACTAAGTGGTAACAAGGCGCTTTCTGCATTGTGTACTCACCAGTAACACGATCACGATGAGATACTGTCAATACGTGCCAGTTATCATCATCTAGTTTCATCGCATCACCACGGTAGTAGTAACCAGGCCATCTTGTTTCCTTACGGAAGAATGTATGATGGAATACACACTCAGAAGTACGGTGACGGTGCTTAAGCTCCCATGCACGCATTAACTGGTGAATATCTTCAGCACCTAATTTCTCTAGGTCCTCTTCCATGATAGACATCTTCTGCATACCCATGTTAAGTAACTTGTCGTTAGTCATGTACTGAACAGTAACACCACCACAGTACTCATCCATAATCTTCTGAAGACGCTGTAGACCAGGCATCGGAAGAATGTAGCTTGGAGATACTGTACCAGCAACGATTTCATTACGGCCAACTCTGTAAGTTTCTAAAGGCTTGTAGATTTCTTCTTTACGATCAGCAATTTGCTTATCAGAAACCACAATGCCTTCACCCTTACCGTCGTCAAGGTATTGACAAGCAGCCTTAGCAGCTAGACGACCTTCAGTAAATGAACCTGATGAGAATGCGTGTGGTGTACCACCAACAGCATCACCGGCACCAAATAAACCTTCAACAGACGTCATACGGTTGTAACCCCAGAAGTACTCTTTCGGAGAAAGATCTTCAGGACCAGAACACCATGCGCCACAACCTGTTGCGTGTGAACCCATTACATACGGCTCAGACGTTGTTAATTCAGGGTTAATGAACTTAGGATCGATGTCAGTAGCAGCCCATAGTACCGCTTGACCAACTGTCATACCTAGGAAGTTTTCCCAACCAACTTCTTCTAAATGAGGGTCTTGGAATGCTTCCATTGTTACCATGTGAATTGGACCACGACCAGCGTTAATTTCAGAAATAATCGCTGAAGTACGTAGACAAGTCGGAATTGGACGAGCAGAAACGTGAGACGCTTCAGTGTTCAAGTAACGCTTACCAACCATTTCCTCTAATGCAGGGAACCAGTTTGATTCATACTCTTCACCGTAACCGTTTTGAGTGTACGTGTGCAAGTGTAGGAAGTATGCGCCAACAGGACCGTAACCGTCTTTAAAACGAGCTAATACGATACGGTTTTCCATTTGTGTCATCTTAGCACCCGCTTCAATCATAAGACCGTAAGCAGAACCTGAAGACCATGGAGCGTACCATACACGACCCGCACCTTCACCTACTGAACGTGGCTTAAAGATGTTAGAAGCACCACCAGCACCAACGATAGTAGCCTTAGATTTAAATACGTGGTAGTTACCAGTACGTACGTTAAAACCTACAGCACCTGCAACACGGTTTTCTTTAGCTTCGTCCATTAATAAGTGAGTAACCATAATACGGTTGTATGTCTTATCAACGTTCTTAGTTGCCGCTTCAGCAACGATAGGCTTGTATGATTCACCGTGAATCATAATCTGCCACTTACCTTCACGCATGTATGCGCC
>JACKQG010000690.1_pt1 | contig 48209 bp, 48 predicted proteins | sample 8237621 | NCBI WGS metagenome assembly JACKQG01 (sample SAMN15677084, study PRJNA649215) | marine metagenome | biome: marine; feature: Black Sea; material: saline water; isolation source: suspended particulate matter (SPM) from the Black Sea western gyre | collected 2013-06-09/2013-06-10 | depth... | reverse complement strand
CAAAACACTCATCAGGTTATCCACTGACTCAAATGAAGGAGCGACACCTGTCAAACGAACCGACTCAGGGGCCATTGAAATATCATTAATACGAATATTCTGATCCGGTGTAATTTTTTCGCTTATAGTCTGCAGGATTCTAAGCGGCAAGACTCTATCACTCAGTCCGGCTGCAAGGGCATTGTATTGGGCCTGTGATGTTTCCAACTGTTCGTTCAACTGCGCAAGCTCGTTTACAATATTCTTTTCTTGAGGAAGAGTCTGTACGAACACCTCGCGAATCTGCTTTTTTACAAGCTCGTGATGGTTTTCAAGATTATTAAGTTCGAAGAAAAGCATTACAACCAACAAGGCACCAATGACAAAAAGCAAGGCCCCGGCAATATACAGACCTCGTTTTATTTCCACTGCCTGGTCCAACCTGGATTCATCGACAGCAATAAAGTTTAGTACATCGGGAATTTCATTAGTTCCTATCAGCGCTAAGCCTGCAGCAATTACAATATCGGGATTTGGCTGCTGCCGGCCAGAACAATCTATCTTTGCAAAGGGATTTAATGCAATTACCTCACAATTCATTGATTCCGGTAATCCCGTAAATAAGCCGTCAAGAAGCTTGTTATTCGAACTTATAAATATTTTTCGCCTGGTATCAGTATCCGGGCCAAATACCACCCTTAAGGTCATTTCAATCTCACGTGTCAAGACTTGTACCGGAGTTAACGGTGTATCGCCCTGGGCCTGGGCCAAATCCTGACTGTTAAAATGTCTGACGCAAACAAGTCTGCCTTTTTCACTTATTGCCAGGATTATCCTGGAATTATCAGCATGGACAATCACGGATGGAGTATTATCAATCAGATTATCACTTAATGATGCTGCGGCATAAAGCGCGCAAACATCGGCCGTAACAATCGAGCATTTTAGATTTGCCTGTTTTATTGTTTTAATCCGTTCCTGGAGCTCCAGGCGGTTGATAGCGCTTATGAGATATTCCCTGTCATTTCCTTTGAGTTCACGGCTGCCACAAATACCTGCGACAAGTTCGTCAAAAGGAATCGGAAAATCGTCTTCAAGTTCAAATTTAATCAATTGCTGTACATCTTCATTTGCCGAAAGATCCGTTCTGAAATTTTGAAAGAAAATCCTGTCAGCCGGCGCCGTCACTGTAACCTTAGCCGACATATCAAAATTATCTTCGGTTAACATGCCGTTAATCAAAGCTTCGATATCTATCGTAGATTTGTCTTCGGATGAACCGCTTTCATGCATTTGGCGGACACTCGCGCGCTCCAGAGAAAATTTACCTCCCGTAAAGCACAGTTGAACTATGCTGATTGTGTCTTTATTAATATCTATCCCTATCGACCGCTTCACAGGATTTCACCTTAACAGTTATTGCAGATCGCTGTCATTTTGCATGCACCCGTTAGAGTTCTATGCGTAAAATTGTCTCTAATCGGGCGGTGCTACTGTCACTTCTAAGTACAATCTGAACTTTTCGTATAAACTGGCCGGCCACGCCGGTTACAGTTACATTATAATAATGATCCCGGGGTTTAACAGTTATTAATTCACGGACAGACTCATACACCTGGGGTGTCATACCAGGTACATTTTGCAGTTGTCCCACACTAACAAACCGCTTGATTTTCCGTTGTTCAACGATACTCTGCGCCAGGGAGGCGCTCATCTTTTCAGACAAACTCATAATAACCATCGGCGAAGCTTCATTAATATTTATCTTACCATCGCCGTAAACGGTTAAATATTGCCGAATTCCATCTACAGGTCCTATATTCTGAGTTTCATCGCCGGTGTGCCCATAGATTATTACCGGGGTCATCCCTTTTACCAGCAACAGTTCATTCAGTGTTTCAAAAGGAGCATTTTTACATTTATACGGGTCAATAAGGTCCCGATAATAATTGCTTTCAGCACCTTCGTTTTCTCTTTTTATGAAGGGCAGAATTGTCACTTCATCGTCATAATCAACCCAATCGATTATGGCGGGAATCAAGCTGTAGCTAACAGGAGATTGTTCCCGGTATTGATAATTCAAAAGGTCAATCAGTTTCAGTATTTGGTCAACTCTGTGCCGTACAATTTTATCATCAGATGTCTTAAGTGCGTTTACATTAATTTTACCGCTTTCATCGTTAATCAATATAGTGCAAAAACCGTTTTCAACCGGAATTTGAATCCCTCCTGAAAAAAGAGGGATAAATCTTTCATCAGAGAGTATATTTTCATTTTGTTTCAGGCCCGCCATTGCAATAGAAATACCGGCTTCGGCATAATTTAAGGCCTTCGAAGCATTATGAAAGTTATCAGAAAGATGAAGTTTCATCCGCGATTCATAATTGAATTCCAGGATAATCGTTACCAGGACGGATATTATCAACAGGACCGCAATTAAAACAAAACCTCTGTCTTTATTTTTTCTTATTTTTTTAATCATTTGATCTTGGATTATTACCATTACCGATACTTTGTAATTTTTTCTCGCTTTCCGTGGTCTTTTGAACGGCAACACCGCCTAATTTATTTGCCCTGCACACTATCTTAACTGTAGATTCAAACGACAAAGGCCCAACATCCTCAGATTGCATAACAAGTGATATCCCGACAGCTTGAGGTAACAATCCTTTCATACCATTCGAATTCCATTCATTGAGCCATTCGTCGCCGTCGAAATACTCAACCGAAATCGCCTGTACGTTCTCCAAAACAACAAGCCAATTGTGACTATCCTTATCGACCTCGAATCCACCTATATATCTTCGTTTACTTCTCGATAAAGTGTTCGTTGAGCTATCCAGCATATATTCGACTATAGCAAGACCTCCGAGGCTATGCTCTCGTTTTGAGGCCACTGCCGAAGTTACGAACTGCAAAAAACTCCGCCCGGATGAAACTTCTCTGCCCTCAAATAAAGATGCATCTTCCTGCCTGAGGCGTTCTCTTTCGCCAGTTCGAATATTGCTTGCTGCAGGCTGCGGAGATTCCTCCTGGTAACCGGCATAGCTGCAGCGTATTTCCGACGCTATCCTTTGTAAAAAGACCGTAGCCTGCTGCTGCAAAGCATGTTTTGGTTTAGAATGCGCCAAAGCCCTCGCAGCAGCCGCATAAGCGCCGTAAACACTTCCTAAAATCAGTACAATCATGCTTAGAGCTATGATAATCTCCAATAAGGTGAAAGCTTCTCTTTTAGCTGTTCTTTCGGGCATTTTCATATCAGATCGCACCGGCCTTAGTCACAGTCTTGTCGATGAAAACATAAGTCGTCAATGATATCTGTTTTTGGCTTTGGCCTTCAGGCCACATCACAGTAACGGTCACCTTACGCAGGTCGGTCGTATTTGTCTCTTGAAGCTCTTCAATATACGCTTCAGTTACTTTTGACTGCCAGTCGAAAACAATCTCTTTTTCCCGACCCTCGACACTTCCTTTGTCCGTACCGATTTTAATGTCATTCTGAGAAATTACTTCCGCAAGTCTGGCGCTGCCTATTAGTGTTGCCTGGGATAAATTCCATGCCGAATCGGTCATAAGAATGCTTGCAGTAAGTAAATGCAGAAGAGGTACCAGGCCGATTACAGTAATGGCCAGGGCAATCAGCACTTCTATCAGGGTAAACGCCCTGATTGTATGAAGAGACCATTTGTTTTTACTATTCTTCCACATCTTGAAATCTATTTATTCAAACACCTCAAGCGTTTCAATGTAACCCAGCATCTCGTGCATAACAACGCTCATTTTCCTTCCTTGAGAGGAAGCTACATAAACTGTTGCAGGCTCAATCCAACCCTGCGGACTAAACTCTATGGCGACAACATCCCCCGAATCGGTCCTTATATCTGGAAAATCTATACCGTAAAAACGGATGTCTTCAGGAAGCCGGCCCTTTAAATTAAGCCCATCAGTCATCGGCATCAGCCTGCCATCCGGCGTATGGGCCGTTACCCAGTATGTTCCCTGTTCAATATTAAAGTGAAGCTGGTGTGTTAAGTGTGTAGAAACAGCTCTTTGACGGGCATATTCAGCAATGCTGGCAATTTTGCTCACACTGCTTTTAAGTCGCTGTTGATCCAACAAAACATTGGAAAACTTTGGAAATACAACCGTTACACAGGCAGCTATAATCAAAATAATTACTGCCAATTCGACCAGTGTAAATCCACCTTGGCGCCACTGCATGAGTGATTACTCCTGGTCAATGTTCCAACTCTCAATATCTGCATCATCTCCGGAGCCACCATCTTCTCCGTCCTTGCCGTATGATTCTATTTCATAATCCTCACCATGCACGCCGGGACAAAGATACATATATGGATTACCCCATGGATCTAAAGGTACCTTGCCTCCTTCTATATACCCGCCCTTTTTCCATCCTTTCAATCCTGGGTCGTTTATAAGGGCTTCCAAACCTTGTGAAGTTGTGGGGAATCGCCCCGTGTCCGTTTTTAAAAGCGCCAGCGCCGACTGAATATTCTTAATCTGAACTTTTGCTTTTAATCTTCGTGCCTGCTCGGGCCTGTCCAGAATCTTTGGCATTATTATTGTGGCGAGAAGTCCGAGAATGACTATTACTACCATCAATTCTATCAAGGTAAAACCGGGCAGCCGAACACTGCGTTCTGAATATCTCAATATTTTCATTTGTATGTTCTCCTAAGCTATAGCACGATTAATATCAAAAATCGGCATTAAAATCGCAAGAACAATGAATCCGACAATAATCCCCAATAGAACAATCATTACCGGCTCAAGAAGCGACGTCAGTGCCTTTACCGTTACCTCAACATCATTATCAAAAGCATCTGCAACATTTGTAAGCCCTTCTTCGATTCCCCCGCTTTTCTCACCGGCTGAAATCATATGAATAACAATAGGCGGAAAAACTCCGCTTCTTCGGAACGATTCGGCGATCCCAGCCCCATGGCTGATCGCATTCTTTGCTTGGTCAACTACGTCGGAAATGACCGTATTACCTATCACCTGCCTGGAAAGGTCAAGTGTTTCAACGATTGAAAGCCCGCTGGCTAAAAGTACCGCCAATGTCCGTGAAAAGCGGGATATTGCTATCTTGCGATTAAGATTGCCGAACAGCGGCAATTTCAATTTTATTTGATCCCAAACTCTTCGGCCTTTCGTTGTCTTTGACCAAAATATCGGGGCAACTATCATTACAATCAGGATAATTATCAAAAACCAGAAGTAATTCTGAATAAAATTACTTATTCTCATTAACATAACAGTCGGCCAGGGAAGCTGACGATTCATCTCAAGAAACAGTTTTGTAATACTGGGAATTACATACGTAAATATAAACACTATTACACTTACACCCACGATTGCCATAAATGCCGGATAAGCCATAGCAGCTTTTACCTTATTAGTAAGATTAGTGCGTCTTTCCGCAATTTCAGCCAATCGCAACAGGACATTTTCCAGAGTACCAGCAGCCTCTCCGGCCCTTATCATGCTGACGAAGACTTCCGAAAAAACACCCGGGTATTCAGCCATCGCTTTTGCCAATGGAATACCTTCATTAACCCTGTCACGTATCGGCGCAAAGACTTTTTCCAAAGGCTGAGTCGATAGCTGCTCAACCAAAGCAGACAAGGCGGGCACAAGCGGAATGCCCGCATGCAGCAAGGTCGCCAGTTGCCTTGTGGCAACCGAGACATCTTTTTGTTTTATCCTGCGAAAGCTGATAGTCCTTGTTCCGGCGCCGAGCTGACGATGAATATCTTTCTGCATACTTGTGATTTCCAGAAGATGTACTTTGGCCGCACGAAGTGTCCTTCTTGCCTCTGCAATTGAAGCCGCATCGATCGTTCCACGTTCCTTCCGGCCTGTGCTGTTTAACTCTATATATTTAAATAGGGGCATGTATTATCATTCCTTAATCAATCATACTGCCGCATCCTGTGCCACACGCAGAACTTCTTCAATAGTTGTTTCACCTGAGAAGGCTTTTCTTAGACCATCCTGGCGCAACGTAAACATACCTTTTTTTACTGCAATCTGTTTTATCTGATTTGACCCGGAATTCGCCATAATCGACTCTCTTATCTCATCGTCAATCGTCATCAATTCGAATATTCCCTCTCGTCCCACATATCCGGTACCGATACAATTCGGGCATCCTTTGCCTTGATATAAATTTTCTTTACGATACTGTAACTGGGCATCAAATACTTCCAGCTCTTCTTCACCTGGCGTGTAGGGAGCCTTGCACTGCGGGCAGATAATCCTTACCAGCCTTTGTGCCATTATCCCGATAACAGAAGAACAAACCAGGTAAGGCTCAATCCCCATATCAATCAAACGGGTTATAGCACTCGCAGAGTCGTTTGTGTGGAGCGTACTTAAAACCAGATGTCCTGTTAAAGCTGCCTGGATAGCGATTTGGGCAGTTTCAAGATCACGGATTTCTCCAATCATAATTACGTCCGGGTCCTGCCTGAGAATATGCCGCAGGTAATTTGCAAAAGTCAGGCCTATCTTCGGATGTATTTGCATCTGACCAATCCCGGCAAGCTTGTATTCTATCGGGTCCTCAACCGTCATAATGTTCCGAACTTCCGTGTTCAGTTCCCCAAGGACACTGTAAAGCGTAGTTGTTTTACCGCTGCCGGTAGGTCCTGTTAAAAGAATTATGCCGTGAGGTATATGAATAAGCCGCTGAAATTCCTTTCCAGTGCCGGCAGTAAATCCCAACTGGCTGAGGCCGAAACGTGCCCCGCTCTTGTCCAAAAGCCGCAGAACAACACGTTCACCATCTGAACTGGGAACGGTCGAGACCCGGATGTCTATTTCATTTTCACTTATTTTAATCCTGCTTCGCCCATCCTGCGGAAGTCTGCGTTCGGCAATGTTTAAATTTGCCATAATTTTCAGGCGCGATACCAACGCAGCAACATACTGCTTCGGAAGAGCAAATTTGTTATGCAGCACACCATCTATTCGAAAACGAACAGTCACCTCATCCTCATACGGCTCGATATGTATGTCACTTGCTCGGGCCTGGACAGCCTGAAAAAAAATAGTATTAACCAATTTAACAACCGGCGCCCTGTTCGCCAGGTCCAAAAGGTCTTCTGAGGCGGACCCCGAAGTCAAACCGATAAAATCCATGCTGCCGTCCAGTTCGGTTAATGCCTCTGTGGCGGAGCCTTCACTTTGATAATAATAGTGGCTGAGTCTGTCTTCAATCACAGAAGGCGCACAAATAATCCTCTCGCAGCTAACGCCAAGCATTTTAACGACGGCATCAAACGCCATTACATCAAGGGGATCGCTCACAGCAAGACTAACTGTTTCCTGGGCCCCGTTAAACGGGAGAATCCTGTGTTTTTTTAAGAATTCAATCGGCAAATTTGCAACTAAGTCTTTGTTGAGTTTTTTCTGCGGTATATTATCCAAATAAGAAAGCCCCCATTGTTGAGCCAGGGCTTTGAGAACCTCAATCTCAGTGACATTGCCGGCCCTGGTTAGTATTCGACCGATTCTTTGGCCTTGATTTTCATTATTTTGCAGCCGTAGAGCATCGGTTAATTGCTGCTCTGCAAGTGAGGTTTGCCTTAATAGTATCTGTCCTAATAATTCCACCTTCATATTTTCATTCTCTTATTTATCGCCGGCCCTGTTAGTATTCGGTATTAATAGCTGTTCTCGAAGCACGGGATTAGGACTTGATTGGGATTTTCATTAGTGAGCATTTTAAAACAAAAAACTTAGTTCCTCTTCAAAACTTGCCTTGGGTTCTAACGTCTGCCGTTTTTTCAGTTCCGTTATTTGTTCGATGGCTTCCCTGGTTGTCAGAACATGGGGAGTTATAAAAAGAAGCAGATTCGTTTTTTGGACACGGTCTCTATCGACTCTGAACAATCCTCCGATGAGTGGTATATCTCCGAGTAACGGTATCTTTTTCTCAAGAGTTTCCTTGTCATCCCGTATCAATCCACCTATGACAACAGTTGCACCACCCGGGATAGAAATAACGGTTTTAACGTCCCGAGTGGCCGTTGTCGGAGTGTCGCCGCTTATTACCCCGGTCGCCGCTGAGGGTACGAGCTTGCTAAAACTCGCATCAACTTCAAGGCGTACATAATCACCAGGACTGATGTGAGGCGTGACTGTTAGTTCGATACCAACATCCTTGAAATCGTACGTTTGAATTTTAGTAGGCGTGGCCGGGTCAATTTCCGTAACACGTGAATCTCTCACATAGGGAACATTGTCGGCTACTATGATAGTTGCCTCTTGATGATTGGAAGTAAGCACATGCGGCGTTGAAAGAATGTTAACTCCTGCCTGTTTTTCAAGGGCTTTTAAAACGGCACCAATTGTTACCTGCCCCCCAACCTCTTTATGTAAACCGATAGCCAGGCCTTCAAGGTCGCCTGATGCTGCTTCAACCCTGGGGCCAAGATTTGTCAGTGCGAAACCGCGAACACTATCAGCGATTGCCTGGTCAAGTGTCGCCCAGTCAACACCGATTTCTTTTAAGACTTCTTCGCTAACTTCGATTATCTGGAACTCGACCAGCACCTGCTCACGGACCACATCTAATTTTCCAATTATATCTTCGACAATCCTGTAGTACTGAGATGAAGCCACAACAATGAGCGAGTTTGTGCTTTCGTCTGCGGTTATCTGTAAAGGCTCACGGGATTCGATTTTGCTGCCTGAAACCAGTTGTCCCAATACTTTTGAAAGCGACTTTTCAACATCAGCAGCTTCTGCATGGTTAAGATAAATTACATGCACGTTACCCGCTTCGACAGGACGTTCGACATCTAATTCATTGACAAGTCCCCTGATTATTTCGGTATCATCAGGATTTGCCAACACAATCAAAGAATTGGTCCGTTCATCGGGCAAAATCTTCAATGTAGCACCCGCCCCTGGAGGAACGGCCCTTGCCACCCTGCCGCCGGATGCCACAGCACTTTGTTCCATAATCTGTTTAATCTGTTCGCTAATAGTATTAGCGGAACCATATTGAAGACGGAGCAAAACGATATTCTCTTTTGCCCCTTCAGTATCAAGCTCCTGAATAAGCTTTGCCATCCTGTGGATATTGGACGAAGTATCGGTTAAAATAATTGAGTTTGACTGAACATATGTCGTTAAATTTCCCCCGGTCGATACTAACGGTGTAAGTGAGCTGCTTATCTCTGCAATGTTGGCAAAACGTATTGGAATAATTTGTGTTACGACAGCGTCATTTTGAGGTATTAATTCAGGATCACTCCCAACACGTATTAAGATATTACTTTTTGACGCTTCTGCACGAGGAATAATTTTGACTATCTTTCCTGCAGGCACAGCGGCAAAGCCCTTGACCTGCAGTACAGACTCGAATACTTCATAGACCTCTCCAAGTCGTATCTGAGTAGGTGAAATAAGTGTAACGGTACCGCGAATACTGTCATCAATAAGAAAATTGATCCCTGTAAGCTCACCGATAGTCTTGATAAAAATTTTAATATCCACCTGGTCAAAATCCAGTGAAATCAGTTTGTCCGCCACGCCGGGCTTAAGGAGTTCCGGCATATATACTTTCGGACCTGCCATCTTTGTAGATTTGTCGGATACCTGGCTCTTGGACTGCTCATTTGCAAGAGATACTGATGATTGCAGTTCCGCTATCAGAAAACAACTGCAAAGCACTAAAAACAATAAAGAAATTCTTGTACCCAACAATCCCGGCCGTTTTTTATCATATAATATTGACATAATTCGCGCTCTTGATTAATTAATAATATCAGATTGTACAATCGTTACTTAATCCCAAACGAAAGCTTCTTCTCTTGTTGACCCCGCAAAAGCTGAATTTCTATTGAAGATTGCGACCTTGCTTTTCTAAGAATCTGGAAAGCCTTTCGCCTGTTAGTTACCGTGCTGCCATTTATGTTCTGAATAATATCACCATTCTCAAATCCTACGAACCTGGCCATGCTCAAACCTTCCAAGCCTGTGATACGCACACCTTTCTCCTGACCATCTTCCAAATAAGGAGCGACTTCCACTGTTTTCATAATGGCCTCCATCCCCCCCACTCTTGCAAGAAACGCTTTCGTGTTTATTTCCCGTTCGGTCGGCGAAATAACATTCACAGCCTCAGCAGCATCGGGTGTTTGGGCAATCACCGGTTCGATACTCTTTTCAATCCCATCTGAAATCCTATCTGTTACATACAAACTTAAGACCTCACGGCGCCCCTCGTTTATAAGGACTATTTTATTCCGATCAATTCTTTCGATCCGTGTACCCTCGATAGTATCTCCGATCCTATACAGATCCTGTATTTTAGTTTTTATGTTTTCAATCACAGCGCAGGCCACTTCCTCATCTCCAGCAACAGTAGCAAGCAACCGAAGCCGTGCCTTAAGAACAGAAATCGAATTCTTTGTTATTTCTTGTTCCGGATTCTGCTTAGCTGAACTCAATCCTGAAGAGCCGAAAATATCACGCTCAAGAATAATATCAGGATTATCCACCTCGACAGGGTCTTTATTGAGGGCATTTTTTTCTCCATCCGTTGTGGAAATCGGCTCTAAAACGGCACTTTGCCCACTATCGTTACGAAAGATAAATCCGGCGACTATATATCCCAGGAGTACCAGCAGGACTATATTCGTAATCAACAATATTCTTGGTATTTCTAAAACGTTCTTCATGCTCTTTATCAATATTGAAAATTCTCTTCACGTTTCTTACTGCCAAATTGCTTAAGCCAACATCGCTGCGATTAAGCCATAAAAAACATTAGCTAAACCGTGAAACAAGACCGGCGCTAACAGCGATTTAGTCTTAACGAGCAACCAACCGAAAATTAATCCCGGTAAAAAAGTAATAATCGGCATTACACTTCCCAGAATTAAACAGTGTGATATAGCGAAGACGGTTGCTGATATTATTATACCGATTATTTCCAAAAATAAACGGTTTTTTTGCGCGGACATAGTTAATAAAGACAGTACATTGCACTGAAAATACCCCCTGAAGAAAATCTCTTCGGCGACTGCAACATACATGAATTGATAAGCCAACCATGAGAACCAACGCCCCTCCGGAATTATCGGACTTAATGGTAACTGGATATTAAGGTGTTTCAGCAATAATATGCCTATCAATAGAAGGGGAAATACTATGACACAAGCTGCACAGAGCACCCTCAAAATCAATCCCGGCGGCCCTACTCGAAGACCAATCTCAGCGAAACTTCTTTTCCTTAAACGGGTAGGGACCAAAGCCGCCGTTATTAATATAAAGGGAGCCAGGAACCAGTCTCCCCTGATATTTACATTATTACGCAAGAGCTTTATTAGCCCTATCGTAACAACAGTAACACACAGCATCTCAACCAAAAGAAGCATTCCGGCAACACTTAATTTATCTCTGCCTTCAATCAAGACTTTCTTCCCCACACAAAATAAAGCATCTGGCAACGGTACCTGCCACTGCCAGATGCAAAGCCTTGTTTATTATACTATGTATTGTCTTTTATGCTATATTATCTTTCGATTGTGTGCATCCTTTAGCTTTATCATTAATAAGACAAAAATGTAGAAAACGTATGGCAGCATGTATTCAATCACGTTACCCCGGCCGTTGGCAGATATAGCACAACCACCACCTCCGCCTCCGCCACCTCCAACAACTGCTGCAGCAGCATCGCCTTCGACCAGATAAAACGACGTAAAGTGCCTCGTCTTGAAACGCACAAGATGCACAGTTGCTTTTTCTATATACTCAACATTTGTTATCCCATCCTGTCTTAAAATATCATTTTCCGGATCATACCAATATACTTCAGCCGGAGCGCTCGAGGGTGCATATGCAATTGTAATAGTAATCGGCACACTAAAGTGAATCCCGCTCGGACCGAACTCGAACTGACCCTTGCACTCTTTTGCCGTGAATCTTTGTGTATTCGTATTCATTATTCTCGAGGCGCTGATGACCATATCACAGTCAAATGGAAATGCTCGTGGTGGTATTTTAATGTTGATTTCACCCGGACTATTCAGTTGACCTACCTTATCATCACCCCAGTTGGCCCCATTAATGTGTTGAACATATTGTGTCCAAACGGGAAGAGGATCTACAAAAGTGCTGGCGGCGTAATAAATATCTGTGTTCGCGTTTCTGCCATCAGTCCATACGAGGTATGGAAAGCCAAGCTTGCATACTCCTACCGCCGGTTCGCCCTGGTATGAATTTGTACCCCCATCGCCCACGAAAATATTTGTTCCGAGACTGGAACTCAGCTCAGCAAAGTATATGTCCGTATCATTTGGGTTCGTAGTGTCAACGTTCCGCCAATCCTGCCAACTGGCATAGACTCTCAGATTATTACCTGTGCTGCCGGTTACGAAAATCGCCGGCTCTTTTTGGTTGGTACCAGGTTCATCGATAATACTACTGCCGGTCAAAGGACAATCGGACAAACTTTCCGATGTCGCATAGAATATGTCATTGTCGCCGGGTGTATCGTCAACCCACAACAAATGCAGGATTGTACCTGCTTCTTCGGCTGCAATCACCGGGCTCGTCTGGTTGTTCGTGTCGTCCACAACCGCAACATTTGTCCATGTATTATTTGAGGCCGCTCCGTAAATATCGGTTGAACTGTTACGCCCATCCGTCCATACTATGTAAACCGTATTGGCCGAATCGACTGTAATAGCAGGCTCTATCTGATCGGAAGTATCTGTATTGGAGGTTATTAGTTGCGATACAGTTGGTGTTGCAAAACCATCACTCGAATTCGCAATATATATATATCCTGATTGCCTGCATCGTCATCCTGCCAGACAACGTAAACCTGGTTTGGAGTTTGACCATCAAGAACTATAGCAGGATTCACCTGATTAGAAGCAGGATTCGTCTGATTATTTTCAGGTTCATTAACCATTCTCTCACTGGACCAGTCTGTTCCATCATAGATAGACAAGTATATGTCCCAGTTCCCGCTACTGTTGTCCTGCCATACAACATACGGTTTACCGTTACTATCAAGAGCAATAGCAGGATTACACTGGTCGCTGGCATTGCCGGTCACTTTAACGGCACTATCAAAACTTACCGCTCCCGATGGAAGTTTGCTAACATAAATATCTCTACTGCCTACCGGCCCGGCCTGCCAGGTCACCCAGGTATTGCCGCTAATGCTGTCACATACCGTTACAGGGTGACTACTATCGATATTTCCCAGGTCAGAATTGACCTTTCTGTTCTGTCCGAATGAACGCATCTCTGTTATGATATGATATTCATAACTTTTCAGTTCATTACCGGCATAGTCGAAAGCTGTTATGGTAATAGTTATATCCTGTTCGTTATCAAACATTTGATTAGACTGGTAAACAATCGTATAATCACGCTTCTTATTATTAACCGACTTAAGCACCTTTTGGCAATTACCATTGAAGGACTTCCCTTTTTTATTGGCCACTTTAACCTCTACTGAATCAATATTGACGTTTGTACCATCATCAGTAATATCAAAGCTAATCAGGTTGTTCAAAGGCACCTGGTCGTCGTCGGGAGCAGGTGAGCAGTTCGTAACAAAGGACGCCACTTCATCGGGCGGTGCCTGTGCATAGGAACTGCTTTGAATAACAAAAAGGCTAATTAACATCAATGGAAAAATAATGTGACGTTTCATAATAGTACCCTCCATTTAGGTTAAAATATCAGATCAGGATCCCCTCTTTTTCATCATGGGCCCCCTGCTCACCCCGAATTATACAAACTCAATTATTGCAATTAAGCTTATGTCCCCAAAAACACCCAATATAATTGAAATTATTCACAAAAAAAGCGTCAGCAACCATGCTGATCTTAGCAATGAATCTACAACCATCAAAAGTTATTATTACGTCAGATTATAATTTTCACAAATACTATTTGTCAATAAAAACTTCTTCTTTGTCTATTGTATCCTGCTTATCTCCGGTTGCGATTTTGCGGTCTTCTCATTGTTCAAATAGGCCAATCCGGCCCGTAAATAGCTGTTTTGGATGAAATAAAGCGGATTATATAATCTTTAATTTAATTCGAATGAAAGATCCATCTTGTGCTTATTTCGCAAAAGTTCGACGTTTAACGAAGATTGTGACCGGGCTTTCTTAAGAACCTGAAAAGCCTTTTGCTTATTAGTTAACATTTGTCCATTTATAGTCTGAATAACATCACCATTCTCAAGTCCAAAATACTTGGCCATACTCAAACCATCCAAACCTGTTATACTTAATCCTTCTTGCTGTCCATTTATAATATAAGGAGCTGCTTCCATTTTTTCTAAAAAGACTTCTATCCTTGGAACTTGTGTGACAAGTGCTCTCTTAACTATTCCTCTCTCAAAGGGTGAAACAGCTTTTACAGATTCAGTTGCATTTTGTTTTTGGGCTATGACAGGTTCTTCGTCTTTACCAACAGGATCTAAGACTTTACACATTATATTCAAGTTTAATACCTCATGCTGATCCCTGTATAAAACGACTACTTTGTTTCGCTCAATTCCTTCAATCCGTGCCCCGCCAATATTATCTCCAGTCTTATAAATATCCTGCATTTTAGATTTCAAATTTTCAATCACAGCACAAGCCACTACCTCATCTCCTGCGACCGTGGCAAGTAATCGAAATTGCGATTTAATAATAGAAATCGGAGGTTCAGTTTTTTCTCGCTGCGGATTCTCCCCAGCCCGACTCAATCCTGAAGAGCCGAAAATGTTCCGCTCCATAATAATCTTATGCCTGCCGGGCAACAATGGATTCTCACGGGGGATAATTTCCACTTTTTCTTTAATAGGAATTGGATTGGCATAGATACTCTTCCCTGCATAGTCACCAGGGCTAAAACCAACTATGATATACACCAGAATTGCTATCAATACTGCATTTATAATCCAAAATAATTTGCGTATTTCTAAAACGCCCTTCATTTTTTATTAAACCCCCAAGCTTGATAAATCCACAAAATTAAATATGCCGTTGAAAAAAATCCAATTGCATAGGCTACAAGTGTTTGATAAAGCTTCAACAAACATTAGCTAAATCACCAAACAGGATCCACACTAATAGAGATTTGACCTTAGCAGGCAGTGCAAACAACCTGGGGAAGATGTAATAATCGGGATGCCCCCCCCGAAACACTCTATTTGATATAGCGAATCCATTCGTTTATATTATCCAGAAATCCTTATATACACTGAACAAAGAGGCATTTTATAGGACTATACAAAAAAAACAACTATTTTTTGAAAATATTTGCACGCTTGTTGCAATGAAAAGGCAGTCAAGTCTATTTATAGAATCTCCAACACGCTTCCTAAAGCTGCCAAAACGGCCACATTGCCCACATATTATCACATAAATATTCCAAATAAAATATATGTAACATATAGAATATTAAACTGAAAGGGCAGGCTAATGGTTATCGACAGAGCAAAATATATGAGTCGAAAAGAAGCAAAGCAGCTCCGGACCGTAACAGAGGCCAAATCGATAGTCGATCTTCGTGCAGAGCGCGTAACAGGGCCTTTACCATAGCAGTGATACTACATTATTTTAGGCTCAAAAGTCAATAATTCCGGCATCAGCCTCTCTGAGCAAATTTTCAATTGCAGCGGCTGCTTTTGCCCTCTGATCACTGTCGATCCGGCAGTAATACTGCATGGTCGTCTTTAGATCAGAATGACCTGCCAGCACCTTAACGACCTCCGGATTAGTGATATTGTTGGCCCAGTTCTGTATGCAGCTTTTCCTCAAGGTCTGGACAGAAAGAGTCTTGCCTTCTTCGGGTTCGATACCGGCCTTCTTTAGATGCCGCTTGAAATTAGTTAAAACATTGTTGAGAAGGTTCTTATTTTTCCAGGGCTTTCTTTGCTTCTGGTACATGGTCCACTTCGCCTTGACCCGTTCATATTGCTCTCTATCGAGCACGATATAGGGGCTATAAGTCTGCGTCCCATCATAGTAACTATACAGGTCCTCAAGGGCCTCTATGGATTGTCGCGGCAGATCAACTGTTCGAGAATCTTTGTCTTTTATCTCAAAGGGCGGCAGTGTGACAGTCCCTGGACGGCGCTGAACTTTGACCTGCCGTTTTTCATAATCGATGTCGGTCCAGAGTATCGAGAGGGCCTCACCTAACCTTAGGGCTGCTGTATAGCACAAGGCATAAAAGGCACGCCAGCGAAGAGATGGGGCCGCCTTTAAGAGCAGCTTGTACTGCTGAGGCGTTAGATAGTGCCAGTCTCTTGTCACCACCTTCACAGCAGTGACTTTGGCAAAGGCATTCCTGTTGAGAATTTCCCAAATAACAGCTTTGTTGAACATGGTTCGGCAGTTGCGCAGAACCCTGTGCACAGCTGAGGTTGAAAGCTCCCCTTTACCGTTCAGGGGCTTCAGTGATGCCATAAAACGCTCTGCATTTAAGGGTGTAATCTGGTTAAGTGAAGCCCCGCTACCAAAATATTGAAGGAGTCGCCTTTGGGTGTTGTCGTAGAGTTTTACAGTCTCCGGTCTGACAGTTAGGCATTCGGTATAGATTTTACAGAATTCCTCGAGGGTAATCTCTTTGGGCTTATCACGTCTGTGTCCCTGATCAAACTCAACTTCCTTCTGCAGTCGAAACGCCTCAGCATCTCCTTTTAATTTGAAGGATTTACTGTAGCGTTTCCGCTTGCCTGTAGCAGGCTCATACTCGCCGTACCACCGGACCACCCACAGCTTTTTATTGCGCAGGTTACGATACAAACCGACTTTCGAAATCATGTCTTGACCTCCTCTTTAGATTTCTTCCCTATCTAAGATTCAATTTAACCACTATTGTGAATGAATAATCAGACCTCCCAGCAAAGTATAGAATATGTATTATAAATAAAGCTCTGCATACCGGCAGTAGTAATGCAGTATTGAAACACTCAAAAAAGGTCATTTTCTACGGATTGATGATTTGTCGCATTTTTCAATATAAACCCTTATTAAGCCATAACTTACATTGTACCAGACACAAGAACAAGGTCAAGTGAAAAAGTTAGATAAATCCTTATAATATAAGAATTTATCTAAAAATATACTCAAAATAACATTTTTGCCATATTAGTCTGTCAACATCGTTAATATGAGTGTTATTTAGCCTTACCTATACCTATATGCACATAAGTGGAATTGCAAGTAGCATGGAATAACAGTGACAGATTTAATTGAACCACGATTGAAAAAGACAGAAAATCCTGAAAATTAATTCTTGAATATTGTGCGCTTTTAGCGCACAATTGTGCGCATTGTGGTAACAAAAAACCAATTGACTGGCTTTTTCCTGAAGTGCGCAAGAAGGTGCTGGCGCTATTGCTGGCCAAACCGGATCAGCAGTTGTACTTGCGCGATATTGAACGCCGAACGGGCCTAGCCATTGGAACAGTGCGAAGAGAACTCATAGGCCTTGCAAATGCAGGAATAATAACCAAAAGTAAAGATGGCAATCGTACATATTACCAGGCAAATACAGTCTGTCCGTTCTTCACCGAACTTTCAGGTTTGCTTCGCAAGACGGCAGGTTTGGTTGATGTATTAAGTGAAGCCTTGGAGTCATTAGCAAGAAAAATAAAAGTTGCTTTCATTTATGGAAGTATGGCATCCGGTTCGGCCAAAAGCCAAAGCGATGTTGACCTGATGGTCATCGGCGAGTGCAGTTTGGGCGAAGTTGTCGAAGCGCTGATGCAGGGACAGGAAAAACTCTACCGAGAGGTCAATCCTTCTGTCTATCCTTTTGATGAATTTCAGAAAAAATTAGAGGCAGAGCATCATTTTCTTAAAACTATTCTTAGAGAGTCAAAGGTTTTCTTGATTGGAAACGAAGATGAGCTTGCAAGACTGGCTGAACAATAGTTGGCTTGTCGAACATAAAACTAGCCAACAGGAGATTGTAGATCTATTAGGTGTGGCTGACCGTGACCTGAGTGATTGTAAATCTGCTGGTCTCAGTACAGATTGGCGGATGAACATTGCATATAATGCGGCATTGCAAGCAGCAACGGCTACCTTGGCAGCTGTAGGATATCGAGCGGCGCGCGATTCGCATCATTACAGGGTCATTCACTCGCTGGCATATACCATAGGTGCGGACATAAAGCTTATCGCTCAATTGAACCAGTTCCGCAAGAAACGCAATATCGGAGGTTATGAACGAGCTGGCGTTGTGAGTGATCAGGAAGCGAAGGAAATGGTTGCTTTGGCGCAGCAGCTACGTGAAGAATAGAATTGTGGATTCGCACCAACTACCCACAGCTGTTTAAGTAAACGCTTTCACCCATTCGGTCGCAAAGACGATTCTTTCTGTTTAAAGCACCTCACAGACCACCTATGAAGAGCTCGCCTTGAGGAGTAGTCACCGGCCACGGTACTACTGGTGAGAGCAAAAATGTCCGAGTGGACCTTCTTCTGGATAGTCAGCAAATCAACAAGTGTTTCATGAAAACCAACAGTACAAAGCGATAAACTTGTCTTCGTAAAACTTGAAACTCTTGCCTTTACATGCAGATAACAGAGATACAGGAAAAAAAAGTTGACTCTTTCATTACAGCAATATAGTGTATGACAGTAAAGTATGACTAATATAGAAACATCAGGACAGAATTGAACTGGTAGAGCAGTGTTATAAAGACGGGATTAAAATAACCACGTGGAAAACGAAAAAGGGGATGCCGAATGTTCACACAAGAAGACATTCTGGGACAGCTAAATAAGAAGGCAGAGGAATTAAAACAGAATTTTTCTGTCCGCAGCATAGGTCTTTTTGGCTCATTGGTCCGCAATGAGGCTGACAATAAAAGTGATGTTGACATCTTGGTAGATTTTGTCAAGCCAACATTTGACCATTACATGGATTTGAAATTTTATTTGGAGAGACTGTTTGACAGGCCTGTCGATTTAGTAATCGCTGATACTGTCAAGCCCCGTCTTAAGCCCATTATTGATAAGGAAGTAATTTATGCCAAGGGACTATAAACAACAGCTTGACGATATACTACAAGCGATAGCTCTTATCCGGGAATATGTTAAGGATACGGACTATAAGGCTTTTGAAGCTGACAAAAAAACCCAGGATGCTGTTATCCGCAATCTTGAAGTTATCGGCGAAGCTGCCCGAACTATACCTGACGAGATCAAGCAAAAAAATGAGGAAATAGAATGGTACAAAATTATAGCCTTGCGGAATATCCTTATTCATGAATATTTTGGTGTTAATCTCACAATTGTCTGGGACGTAATCCAAAACAAACTCGATGCATTAGAAAGCACCTGCCAGAAAATGCTTTAATCCTTAACATTGTGTTGGTATCAAGAAGACCGCTATAATACTCCCGAAAAAACTGGATACATGATTAAGGTTGGAGTTTTTGGCTGTATTTTAATTATTTGATAGGCAGATTGGAACACAAGAGAAATGAAGCTTTTCTATTAAGATATCTTGCTTCAATCAGAAAAGTTTTATTAAAAATCAACCACTTGATCAAATCCGCTCGTTATAGCTCTGGAACAGCTTGTACCATCCGGAGTCTTCGATTTGTTTCATGCGTCTTTTGCCAACGGTTGGCCACCAGATATAATCATGATAAAAAAACGAGCCGAAAATGAATGCATAGACTAAAGGTGTGCGAAACATTAATGTCTGCAAAGATTTCAGCGGCCCGAACCAGAAGAGCTTACCGGCACGGCTTACGAAGTTGTCGCATTGCCGGAAGTTGAAATTAATTTTGGAAATGTCCTCACCAACTACTTCTATCTCTTCAAGCCGACCAACGCCAAGGCCACGTTCGTGGGCAATGCGGATGCAGCCGATGCTCATAGGATCGAATCCCATCATCTTCGCCGAGACAGCATCAACAGCCACACTATCTGCAGAGGCAAGCATGTAATTCTTGATTACAGGCATCATAGTCCGCGGACCAGCACCATCACCGGCCACTGTGCCGTCGGTGAGGGCAAAAATGCCCGAGTGAATTTCCTTCTGTATAGCCAGCAAATCCACAAGCGTTTCATGTATGACGCTATGGGTGTAATGGCGTTTGTGATTAAGCAGTCCGCCGAATGCGTTTTTCATAGCACCGGTCATAGTGGTATAAATGTGGCATTTCATCGTAGGCAGATGAATAATGTTCTTGTCAAAGAAGTAATCAGGCAAATAAATACCCTTTGGATACACCTTGTGCAAAACCAGCATCTCGGCCTTTGGCTCGTATCTGATCCATCGCATGTGGTCTGGATTGAAATTAGATTTCACGGGAATGCTGTTTTCGATCAACACAGGAGTATAATGATTAAGACGTTGACCTTTGACAGGATTGGTTACCACAGTACGGTTCTCAACACAGACCACATTCCGGTATCCGCGTTTACCCAGAGCTTTTATGATACCATCCAACTGCCATGGTGTTGTGTTGGCGCTCAGGAATGGCATATGCCAGGATATGTTGTCTTTTAGTATGGTCGGTTTATCCAAAGGCAGAGCATCTTTGAGACCGGCTGTTTCGACGAGCCCGTCGATGTCTTCGATTACGGTTTCAGGGCGAGTTTTAATAACCGCAACTTTTGCACGCATTACATAACGCAATCCAAAATAATTGTACTTTTATTCACAAAACAGGCTAAATTGTTTACCTTGAGATACTGGTTTTTATTTTAGACTATCGGTGATTACTTGCAGGATTTCGTCCAAGGGCGTTTTGGACTCCCAGCCGATCGTTTCCTTGATTCGCTCCAGAGCCGGCACCCGACGCATCATATCATCTATCGGCCTTCCATAAACAAGTTCATATGGCACAAACTGCTTCTTGCTTTTGCTGCCCGTCATTTCGATAATCTTATCAGCAAGCTCTTCGATGGATATTTCTTCGTTCGAACCGATATTGTACACATTACCGGCCGCATGCTCGCAATTCATCAGCTTGATGACAGCCTCTACAAGGTCGCCCACGTAACAGAAACATCGTGTTTGTTTTCCTGTCCCACATATCAGAATAGGCTCATTTTTGAGCGCCATTTGAACGAATCGAGGTACCACCATTCCGTATTGGCCTGTCTGCCTTGGCCCAATCGTGTTAAAGAACCTGCCGATTACGACACTCAATCCGTACTGCTGATAGAAATCCAGACCCAGAAATTCGTCTATCGCCTTACTGCATGCATACGCCCACCGGGAAACACTTGTGCTGCCGAGCACGATATCATCATCTTCATGGAACGGCACTGCTTCGCTTTTACCATAGACTTCGCTGCTTGAAGAAAGGAAGGTTTTTTTGCCGAATTTATTGGCTATATCCAGCACTATCTCAGTACCGCCAATATTCGTTTCGATCGTCAGCACCGGATCCTCGGCTATAAGCTTAACGCCAACAGCCGCAGCAAGATGAAAAATCATATCGCTGTGCTCGACCAGAGGCTCCATTAGCTCTGCATTACGGATGTCGCCCTTGACGAACTCAAATCCGGAATGTTCTCTGTAATTCTCGATGTTCTTCAGACTTCCGGTACTGAGGTTATCAATAGCAGTAACCTTATGGCCGTCTTTGAGCAGCCTTTCCGTCAAATGAGACCCGATAAAACCTGCTCCACCTGTTATTAATACTCTCATGTAAGTCCTTTGGAAAAACTTTGTTATACGCAAAGGATAATAATCTTCAGTCAATTGTCAACTTCAAAGATATGCATAGGCCCTAGGGGATGTGGGCATTGAGTTTGAAAAAACAACAGAGACATGGATTTATCAATGAGTATTGACATTGTAAGCGTTTTATCACATCCTTTTTGAAAGTTCGTTAAACAGATTAGCTAAGCCAGTGAGAACTTCCTTTTTTGGTATTGGTAGTTTGAGATGACGTTGGCCGGTAGCTTTATCTGTTTCAACCTTTAATCCTGAAAACGCTTTCGAAAGTGGCTCGTGTGGTTGACTTTCCTGGCCAAGCAGTGTTTGACCAAGTTTGTCAAGGAATGATAAGCCCGTTGAAACAAGGTCTTCCCAAGTTTGCTGCTGCAGGGTTTCTGATGTTTCCTTCTTTTTTGTTTCAGTTGAAACTTCCTGCTCTGTGCCATCACCGTTTTCTCCGGCCTTGGCTTGTTGAGGCATTGATTCAGGAATGGCACTTGTAGTTTTGTCGACTGAGTCCATAAAGCGTTTCAGACGTGTTCCACCTAAGAAAACTTCATCCTTTCCTTTGTCAAGAACCCCTGAGAAAAGGGATTGCTTAAATGACAACAGTGAAAGCATACCATGTTCGATTGTGCCCTGAGCTACAAAGTTTACTACGCGCACCGGTCTGTGCTGGCCAAGACGATGAATCCGTCCAATACGCTGTTCTAACACTGCCGGGTTCCAGGGCAGGTCCATGTTAATAACTGCTGAGGCATTTTGCAGGTTTAGTCCTACCCCGCCGGCATCTGTCGAGAGAAACACTTGGCAATCAGGGTCATTTTTGAATTGTCTTATCAAGTCCTTTCTTTTGGAACCTGGGATACGACCGTGAAACAACACATAATTGCGTTTAGATGATTTGAGACGATCCAGAAGTATTTCATGTGTTCCCAGCCATTGGCTAAATATAACTACCTTTGCATCCGGCTGTTCAAATATTTCTTCAAGTACTGATATCAATTCATCAGCTTTAATGCCATAGTCGGTTTTTTTGTCAAGAAGATATGTGCTGTTGCAGCTCATTCGCATATTTTGCAGAGCAATCATAAGGATTCTCTGGTCGGTTTCGGGTAAGAACCCGAGCCGTCGCCATTTGGCAACGATACGTGCAACAGTTTCCCGGTTTTCTTCATGATACTTCATTTGTTCCTTGGTCATTGGAACGAAATAGTTCTTATCCAGACGTTCCGGCAATTCCTTCAAAACTTCCTTTTTGGTGCGTCGAACGAGAACCGTTTCTAATGATTTGGCAATCATGGAAAGATTACGGTATCCTATCACTCGGCCATCTTTGTCTACATGCTGATGCTCGGCAAGGAAACGGAACATCGGACCCAGATGGAAGCGGTCGACAAATTCAACAATGGAGTGTAGTTCTTCCAGCCGATTCTCTAACGGTGTTCCGGTAAGTACGAGGGCATACTTGGAATCAAGCTTTTTTACACTTTGTGCTCTTCTGGTTTTCCAGTTTTTGATTCGCTGGGCTTCATCAAGAATGATCATTTCTGGCGCCCAATTGCGGATAAGATCATGGTCGCGATGGACAACTTCATAATTGATGATCTTATAAAATGAATCAGATGTGTAAAGCCTGGCCCGTTTTGCGAGAGAGCCTTCTACGACTTGAGTTGAGCGGTCACAGAATTTTTCAATCTCCTGTTTCCACTGATGCTTCAGCGAAGTCGGAGAGATAATCAGTACACGCTCAAGGCCGACTGTTCTGACTAATATCTCAACTGCCGCAATTGCCTGAATGGTTTTGCCAAGGCCCATATCATCAGCAATCAGGCTTCGTCCTGCTTTTGCAGCAAATAAAGTTCCCTTGCGCTGGTAAGGATACAACGAGACCTTCAATAGATTCCTGAAAGCAGCACTGTTGGCACCGCTTGGAAAAGCTTTTTCAATTCGTTTCTTTAGAAGAGCCTGGTCCCTGACCTGGGCGATAAATTCTATTGTATCATCATAGCAACGCAAATCATGCTTGATTGCTCCAGCCTTTCTCATAAACGTATCGAATTGGGAGTAACCTTGTGGCGTTAGAATTCCATGCTTATTGAAGTAACGTGATGCAAGCTCCAGAAGAGATTCAGGATATTTCGTTCCGGGATTAAACATCACTTCTCGCTTGGCACCGTAACGCAGATAAACTTCTGAATAGGCCGGTTGGATGCCATCTGTAAAAGCTTTTTTGCCTCCGCGTTTTCGCTGTAGCTTGGCAAGTGTAAACTCAATGTGTTTACATGTCCCAAGGGTATTAACCGCAAAATCCGGGCACGAACAGTAATTATCACCGATTCTTTGCCCACGAATTGCAACGCGATATTCGCCGCTGGTTTCCGGATTTGTGACAATAAATTCAGAGAATATTAGTTCTTCGCCAATGTTCTTAAGTCGAAAATTCTGCTTCTGAGCAAACTGTTTGCGTAAAGCAATCTGCCATTGCTCCAAAGGCATATCTTCTGGTTTTCGCAGACGTGAAATCTTTGTGACTTTACCCCCCTTTGGTGTTTTCTTCCTAGTTTTGCGTTTGGCCATCCGTCAAATCCTTATTATAAAATTAATCGTACTCTCATCTCTTCGTGAATGCATGCTTAACTCTAAATTATTTTCCAACTACCTGAAAGAAATGGATTCTAACCATTGTTACAAAGACACGCAACGCTGATCCGTATCTGATTGTAATCTATTTCGCCGTTTAGTAAATCAAAGATGGGCTTCATCCGACCGCTACCGACCTGTTTCATGGCATCGATAATACGACCAAAAGTTTGCTCATCTACCCAGGGATACGGCTTATTGATATTCTCTCGCTTAATGTATTCGACCAGATATTGGATTGTTGTTGATTCCGCTCGATTAACAGACTTTGCCACTTCCTCAATAGAAAGTTTCTGCTCAAACATATCAAAGGCAAGCTGTCTTGCTTTGCTCAGCTTCAAACCTTTTTGGGGCTCACCTGTTGGGGGGTCGAAAGAGGTTGTTTCTGAAGTTGCTCCAACATCCATCTCCAACGAATTTGTCTGGCAGTAATCTTTAATGGCTGCAAGGACAACTTCGCCATATTGTTTGCATTTTGCCTCACCCACGCCTTTGACTCCGAGAAAACCATCAAGAGTGGAAGGCCTTCGTCTGGCTATGTCTCTCAGCGTTGTATCGCCAAAGACTACATAAGCAGGCACTTTCTTTTTGCTTGCAATTGTTGCTCGTAATTTTCGTAAAGCTTCAAATAGGCCTTTATCAACACCTTCCCATGAATCCGTAACAATCTTGGATGCTTTAACGGGTCTTTCTACCGGTTTCAGCAGCCGGGGCGTCTCTGTTCCCTTTAGAACACGCCAGCCTTTCTCTGTTATGTTCAGCACATTGTATTCGCCGCTTTTTTCGATGTAATCCTGACCTGCAAGCTGTTCAATCCAGTCATGTACGATATGTTTCGAGTAGTCGCTAAGTAAGCCATAGGTACTTAGCTTGTCATGGTTGTTTTCTATTATTCGCTTATCTTCTGAGCCGGTCAATACCAGGGCGGTATAGGTGCCGCCAAATCGCTGGTCAAGACGAGCTATGCAGGACAGGATTTTCTGAGCGGTTACTAATAAGTCATCTATACAATCCAATTCGCCAAGACACATGTCACAGGCGGTGCAGTTATCCTTGTTGAGGTCCTGGCCGAAGTAACGAAGAATCGCCTTATGTCTGCATACCCCGCCGGTACAGTAGCTATAGATTCCGCTAAGTTTAATCATGGCAATCTTCCGGGCCTCTGCAGGCATATCTCTCATTAAGCTTTTCCAGATGCCGTAATCACCACCTGAATAGAACAGGCAACATTCGGCTTCAAGTCCATCCCGGCCTGCCCGGCCGCTTTCCTGCTGATAGTGCTCAAGAGATTTGGGCATACCGGTGTGAATGACATAACGAACATTAGATTTGTCGATACCCATGCCAAAAGCAATTGTCGCTACAATGGTATCGACCTTTTCATTGATGAATTGTTCCTGATTTTTTTTGCGGTCTTCATCTGTCATACCAGCGTGGTATGGTACGACACTATAGCCTTTAGCGGCCAGTTGAGCACACATGGAATCGACGTCTTTGCGCCGGATGCAGTAGATAATGCCGGACTCGCCTTTGTGGCGGTCAAGTACGGCACAGACCTGTTTTAGTATCGTTTTTCTTGGCCGAACTTTATAGACCAGATTTGGCCTGTCGAATGAGCCGATTAGCATTTGAGGGTTTTTGAGTCGCAACTGCTCGGCAATGTCGTTGCGAACGTGTTCAGTAGCGGTAGCAGTGTAAGCCGCAATGGTAACGTCAGGGAAAATCTGCTTTAATGACCCCAGTTGACGATACTCCGGCCGAAAATCATGGCCCCACATACTGACACAGTGAGCTTCATCAACAGCGATAAAGGACAGCTTCGTTTTTTTAAGAAAATCAACGAAGCCGTCAGACAAAAACCGCTCAGGAGACAGGTACAGCAGTTTCAGCGTTTGCTCATTGATTCTGGCAATAACATTATCGCGTTCACTTACAGACATGGAACTGTCAATCCTCATTGCGGAAACACCGCATTCTGTTAATGCGTCAACCTGGTCCTTCATCAAAGATATAAGAGGCGATACCACAACAGCAAGTCCCGGCATAGTCACGGCCGGGGCCTGAAAACAAAGTGATTTGCCGCCACCGGTTGGCAGCACCACAATCGAATCCTGTCGGCGAGTGATACACTCCATAGCTTGCTTTTGCAACGGCAGGAAACCATCATAGCCCCAATACTTACTCAACGCCTTTTGAATGTTTTCCATCATAGCTGCTTATTGTGCGCTCTGTTATAAAATTCGGCGATTGGGGTTCAACCCCAACTCTCGGAATTAATCACATTCATGCCCCCCGGCATATTTATTGCCCGATTCTTGATTTTCCATATTCGATGCTCGGTTTTAATTATCAGTAATCAATTATCAATAGTCAATAGTCAATAGTCAATGTAAATATACCGGTGGCACAAAGCGATAAACTTGTCTCCGTGCAAACAAAGATGCAAACCAAAATCAGATGACTTTATCGCTAAGGCAGCTTACTTTATGATAGTAAACTACATAAAGATGAGTTATTAACAAACTAGGAACTGGCTGAACAGAAAAAAGCTCTGTTTGCAATTAATCCTTTGGAGTAAGATTATGATTTTACATGTTAAAGAGGCAAAATATTTACATGATTATGTTATTTGGATTAAGTTCAATGACAGCATCGAAGGAGAAGTTGATTTAGAATATGAATTAACTGGGGAAATCTTTGGGCCTCTAAAAGACAAGAATCTTTTCAAGTCATTTAAAGTTGACCCTATGTTAGAGACTATTGTCTGGGAAAATGGTGTGGATTTAGCGCCTGAGTTTCTACATGATAATGTTAAAATCTCTGCATAATCATCGTTAGGCCACAGTGGTCGAATAGCCGAAGCTAAAAGAGAACTTACCCAAGAAATGGTGGAGAACAGTTGCCAAGAAGAAAAACCACGAATCCGTAATGAGATACAACGCGTACGGAAAGAAGATAAACGCGACCCATTCATTGCAAAGGAAGTCCAAGCTTTTATGGAGTCACCTAACTTTAGTGAGATGCGCTACCAACTTGGTATAAGGTAAAATATTTAAGTTGTTGTGTTTTCGCTTCGGATTCTCTCCAGGGCTTCCATTAAAGGTGATAGTTTTAATACTGTTTTATAAACCAGTACATTTTCCCCGATGTTTGCTCCTTCCCGCAGGGTTTTTTCCGGCACTGCAATTATAATCCTGTTATGTCGAAATTGTTGCAAGGTTTCTCGTCTGTGTGCCAGATATTCCGGTGTCCAGAAACCAACGATTTCTAAAAGTACCTCGGTGCCGTTTTTATGACGGAAAGTAAAATCAGGAACAAAAGTTTTTTGATGGTCATGTAAAATCCGGCCTTCACGAATCAACTGCCAGCCGTTACGTTCAGAGCCGAATTTCTTAGCAAAGGATTCTTCCAGAGTTGAGTCGAACTCATCTGGTGAAGGCAAATGGCTGGTGAAACCGTTTTTGTCGGAAATAACAAGTTTTGCAGACCGGTTCCATGGAGTTTTAACCAATGCAGTCATTTTCCAGCCTTTACAGGCCAGCAACGCCGGTAGAAACCTGGCAAAATTTACGCCATATCGACGAGTCTCATGCAATACCGAGGCCGGCCCTGAAAAAGTAATCCTGTATTTCGAAGGACCTGAACATACTATATCGTGCAAAAGGTGAGCTAACTTGGCGTAACGGAGTATGGTTTTGAAATCATCCGTTGTTGATACAATCATATTCTCAGCCCTGTAAAGACATGCCTGAAGCTGAGCCACATTATATCGAGACAGTAAAGCTGAGGAATTGGGATATCCATCAAAGCGTTCCAGCCGTTGGTAAGCTATCACGTCTGAATACAGACTCTGTTCAATCTGGTCCCACGGCAGGCCGAGCTTGTTTGAAAGCTCCTGCTTTATCCTTTTTTCATCATGTTCAAAAAGCTGATCCGGCTGTTCAACAAGCGGGTGGAAACGGCCGGCTTCAGTGAAAACCTGCAACCGAAGTTTTGCCGCTTTACCATCAGGGTCAGTTTGATAAACACTTGTGTCATCCAGCAGCTTGCAAAAAGCCTGAATTCGACGAATGGGACAATCAGGCTCATCTGCAAAAAGGGATTCAACCTGGCGGTGCAACTGGCGCCGCTGTTGGCCCACACCATTGCTGTACACAGAGAGCATCTTCTCGGCATATTCGGTATAATGCCGATGCGTACTCCGCCTCAGGCGGTCGGGAATGGCCCGTCCGGCCTTAAAGTCTACGATGGATTGTTCGCTCGTAAGCATCGCTTTTTCGTCGCTTTCGGCTGCGTTGAACTTCCTTGGTATTCTCACAGATTACTTCATACAAAGTAGCCCTGGCACTGCCGGTTCTTCTCAAAACCCTGCCGAGTCTTTGTTTGGCCTGACGGGTTGAGCCTTGACCGCCAATAACAACAGCCACTTTCGCTTCAGGCACATCAACTCCTTCATCCAGAACACGGTTGGCAACAAGAACCTCAAATTTGCCGTTAGCAAAACTATCCAGCACGGCGAGACGTTCGCGTTTGCGGGTATGCGACAGGATCGTTGGCACAAGGAAACGCCTGGATACTTCTATTGCCATTATATTCGAGCCTGCAAAAACAAGAATTTGCTGACCTTTATGTAGCCTGAAGATGTCTTCCAACACCCGCAGCTTTTCAGCGGCACGATTCTCGATAGATTGCTTGAGATAATAAGCTTTCTGTGCATTGCGGGCCTGTGGGTCTTTGCCTGATTCTTTACATAAATCCTGCCACTTGTAGCCTGACTGTTCCTTGCGACGTGAGATTATAAAGTGCCGAATCACCCGGCTGCACTGATCATACGTCGCCTGTTCGCTGTCAGTCAATACCACCGGAATACGCACAACATCGAAATCGGCTAAGGTCGAACCTTTAGCTTCCCTAAATGGCATATCATAAACAACATGACCAATTAGCCAATCCAAATCCTTATGTAAACCATCCGACCGGTGCGGCGTAGCTGTCAATCCAAGCCTCATTGTTGCGGTACTCAGAATAGCTGCCTCACGGCGGAATTTGCCGGGTAGATGATGCTCTTCATCAAAGATCAACAGCCCAAAACCAGCTCCCATCTTAGCCATATGAATATACGCACTGTCATACGTTGTAACTGTTACCGACTTTATATTAGACAAGCCATCGCCGACGATACCGCCATCTACATCAAAGGCCCGCAAAATCCTCCGGTGCCACTGATACATCAAATCCCGAACCGGCGCAACTACCAGCGTCGCTGTTTTCGTCCGAGCCATTGCCGCAAGTGCCACCTCAGTCTTGCCTGTTCCGGTCGGCATAATTATCTGTCCGCGACAGCCAGCCTGACTCCACGCGGCAAGTGCTTCTGTCTGCTCCGGCCTTAGTTTCGGCAGTTCTATCTTGGGCCAGGAAACACAAGCAGGTTTCATAACTTCATCAGAAAAGTCCGCCCCAAATCGCTCAAGTAAAGCCTTATAAATTGTAGCATAATGAATTGCATCACACCGCCAGGCCCCAACACGAGTATCCCATCTCCAAACACACGAACCACAAGCGTCAGGTAACTCCTTACGAGTTAACCCTGTAAGCAAAAGTGTCCCTCGATTAAACGATAGGGATATTTGTTTTTGTGTTTCTAATCCACTCATTGGGCTCTATCATAACACCAAACAGCCCTTTTTGCTATATTAAGTAGGAAAGCTAACTATAAGAAAACGATAGAGAAACTGAAGAAAGCTTTTCTGCGAAAGGTTCGCCGCAAAACTGTGAAGGCTTACGAAAAAGGATTGAAGATGAATATGAAATTTAAAAAAGCTAATGACCAAGTGGTTTATTTGCCAGCCAAAATTAATTGCAGCAAATTTAAGACAGAAGTTGGAGATAACGGTTTTCTCGAAAGAGTAAAATGTTATGCGAGAAAAAAACAAAATGCAAAACATGTAGCTTAAAAAAATAAAGGTTTGGTTCCAATATTATGTAAATATGAATTTTAACCGTTTGAATCAATAGCGATTATAATTTAGTTATTCAATAATACGTTTTTTGAATAGTGGTCTGCATTTTTTCAATCTCATCATCGGTTAGTTCCGAAAAATGAGATTTGCATTTTTTCGGTGAGATGACACCGTCGTTCTGCGGGCAGAAACGGATAAACAAATCGATCCGCTGATCCGGCATATCAATGATTTCCTGTATGGCTCGTTTGGTCACATCATAAGCATCCAGATTGTTCAGCGTTGCCGCTGAAATAGGAAAGATAAGGCCGTCAGGCGTAAAGTCTCTGCGAGCGAGAATGTTATGTATAAGAAATCTGTGAATCCTGCCGTTACCATCATCAAATGGATGCATAAAGACATAGCCGAATGCAATAGCTGCCGCGTGGACTACCGGATGCACCTGGGATTGATCCATCTACTGATGTGATAGGATAAGGCACAAAGAGTAAAGCAAAAGGAAAAAGCAGAAATACGAACGATGAATTAGCTAAATTCTTAGATCATCCCTTCAAGGCTTTTAAGCATTCATCCACGGTAAGGCTGGCCCGTGGCATAGATTTGGACTTTTTATGCAATTTCAACGCCTGTGTTAATAATTTCAGATAAAATGCTGGCTTTGTCATAGTTGTTATATTCATCCCAGAAGATGCACTTGGGCTCAATTGACGCATCAACATCGAAGGCGAAGTGGAATAATTTGGCGGTAATCTCGATACGCTTCGAATGATCAGCTTCATCAACAACAACTGCTACATCAATGTCGCTGTGTTCATTTGCCAGACCTTTAGCGTATGAGCCGTAAAGAAAGACCTTCTTTATTGGGAACAGCTTTTCCACTGATTTATAGAATCTCAATACCTTTTCACGGATTATAGCCTGGCCTTGATCCATTGAAAAATTCCCTCTGTTGATTCCAAGATACTTGTTGCTTTTACCTCTGTGAGTTGCCTTGTCAACTCTTCGATGTCCTCTGTGTACCGAGACTCGATATAGTGCGAATTTAACTCTTCAATCGCCCCCATCATCTCATCACCCATTTCGCCCTTGAAGGTCAATTCCTTGATAAGTCGAAGAAGATTGTGAGTGTAAGGTGGTGTGGAGGCGAGGCGCTTCACATAGCAAGCCTTCAGTATCTTTTCTATGGCCTGTTGACACATAAACGCAACATAGAGATAACGTTTAGTTTGAAGCATGGCCTTTGCTGTCGCCAAATCATACTCTGCAAGCGAAAACCAATTTTGTTCTATTTTTTTACTCATTACTGTTACTGATGTCAAATCTTATAGTCCACAATAAATCGATTATTTATTGTTGGTTGCTGATTGTCAATAGTCATCAGTCAGATTTCCAAGTTTCTCAAATGTTTTCACAACCTCTCTGAGCCTCAAGACCGGCACGGGTGGCATTAGACGGCAACCTCGACCTGGCGGATACTCACCATAAGAAGTATGCCCTTGGCCTCTCGCACCTCCAAACATTCCTTGATTGCTTGGTAAATATTACTCTCTGCTTCCGACTCGGTTTTACCCTGGCTGACACAACCGGGGATAGATGGACATTCCGCAATAAACCCGCCATCTTCGTTCTGGAATAGGGTGATAACAAATTTCATATTCCTCAGTTTCTCTGTACTTTGCTATATCAGCGAAAATGCTCTGATCCTACACTTACAGGAATAATTATAACAAATTGATTTAAAATATGCAACCTATTGCACTTGTCAAGAGCCAATAGGACCACGTGACATTTAGTTTAACCTTTTACAAAATAGACATTTACGCCCTTGGGCTCCTCGCTCGCTATTATACTCACTTTCTGCTATAATCTCTGTTTTGGAAGGATTGAGCCCCAACTTTCTCACTATCGCTTCGGTTGGAAATTGCAGACTTAAATATCAGCAGCTCCCTGGGGGCCGCCGATTCTAATTCTCTTAGCACTATGCGCTCTCCTTTTCGGGGGCAGCTATTTCTTTCGCAATAAACCCGTTGAAGTAATATGCATCATACTCAGGGCCCAAAAGAGTACAAACCGCGAAAAAGCATCTGTCTGCATAAGGAACCGATTCGATTAGCACACGAAGTCTCTCACCAGCTGTGAGGAACTCCAGAACGTCATAACTGTCCCGGCTAAATGCCTGTGTGTGCTTTGCGAGTATGTCCAAAGCTCAGAGTCTGTTTCTGGTTTCAAAATTTTGGGTGTCAAATGCTATTTCTTCCAGCTCGCCTATAACCCTGTCAGCGGCCACAAGGGTCCTTGTGTTTCGTTCGGCAATAAGTTTGCGAATGACTTTTCTGATTTTAGGGTTTTGCAGGTTCTCATTGCCCTGTGAAGCAGCAACTGCCGGGGGTTTGGAGAGTATTGAAGCCCTAATCGCAGCCTTGGTGCCATTTAAATCCACATTCCATATCCTTTAATCCTACGATATGTCTTAGTTGTTACCTGTGTTGATAGAACTGAATAGACCGAGGTTGTTTTCAAACTCTTGTGGCTACTGTAGTTCATATTTGCGTTGAATCTGCCAAATAACCATCGGCCTGGGGCAGAAGGATAGGTTCTTATTGCCAGCGCTCAAATATAAGATCAAATCCCAATATCAAAGCTGACTTAAGTCTATCTATCTTCTCCTGCCCCTGCTCCATCATAAAATCGATCAGATTAATAGCATTGAAATGAAAGTCCTCGTCAATACATCCTTCGTAGTACTACGGGATGGATGCAATAAATCCCTGGCGCAAGCCGTCTCTACCAACCTTTCCGGGGCCGGTTTTTATTTTTTTTATTTTCCATTTGTGAGTTGCCTTTTTGGGCGCATACTTTAATTTGGGAGCTTGTGTTTTATCAGCCCAAAGGGACCGGAGGTGTGTAATAGCGGGTAAAAAGGTAGGGGTGTACCGTAGATATCTTGAACCGGTCCCGGTAGATTTATCGGGCCAGTTGCTGGCCAAAAGCGACTGGCCGAAGAAGAGGTCCTTTTGCTGGGTGGCGAGGTGGATCTGCGGCGAGGGTAAAAGACACAGCAGGAGCTTCAGGACAAAAGGACAGGCCCAGTTATTCGCAGCCCAAAAACAGATTCATATCCAGGATGCCCTGGCAGCCGGGTTGACTGAGATCTCACTACGGGATTTCCATACAGAGCATAGAGCGCTCACAGATGGTAACGTAGCGGCCAGGACCCTTTCCCTTCATCTGGCTACGCTAAAGCTGCTGGCCGGCCTCCTCGGCTGGGAGCGGTCAATGCATACAGTCGGCGTTCGTGACATCGAGCGGTTCCGGGCATCCCGGCTTCAAACAGGTCTCGCCGCCGCTACGGCCAATAAGGACATAACAGTCTTAAAACGCCTGTTTAATCTGGCGATACTGCGAGGTTATATGCCCAAGGCAACCAATCCCTGCGTGGGGCTCCCTAAGCTCAGGGTAGGTTCGGTGCGAAAGGAGATCATCCGGCCTGAGGTCTTTGCCGGTATCTACAGTGCTGGGCCCGATGCATTCTGGCGAGCCTTTCTGGTAACACTCTATACCTCGGGCATTCGATTGCGGGAGGCCACTAATCTTACCTGGTGTGATCTCGATTTTCTCACCTGCCGGCTCCATATCAGCCGCAAAAAATCTGCCGGTCTCGTTCAGGCCTGGACACCAAAGGACCACGAGATGCGTTTGATCCCCCTACCCGGCCAGACAGTCGATCTGCTTACCGCCTGGCAGTCGGTGGCCCCGGAAGGTTGTCCCTATGTATTTATGGAGCAGGCCCGCTGGGATTACTATCATCGGCAAGTGGAAAAAGGCCGCTGGCGTGATGGCCAGGACCTGGTTAATAATCTGCTGCGGCGCTTTAAGACCATATGCCGAACGGCGGGCTCCGGAGAATATACTCTCCATGATATGCGAAGATCTTGTATTACCAACTGGGCCGGCCAGCTTCCCATCCACGTAGTACAGCAATTGGCCGGTCACAGTGATATCAGGACCACTCAGAAGTATTATCTTCTGGTCCAGCCGCAGGACCTCCAAAAGGCCAGGGCCATACAGGCATCGCTCTTAGGTCCGATTCCCGCTGCCGATATCACCCATCCAATTGTAACCTACAGCCGCCGCAAACGGCGGTTCCCTAAGTCCGCCTAACAAAAGCAAAAAAGCCGTATGTTTTTGTTCGTATAAGGCCTCGATACCTCAGCTATAAGGGCGCAGCGGCACCCAGCTGGCTTTCAAGCTGAAGCTGAGGGCACTGAGAACCAGGCCATACCGACCATTTACAGCATTATCAATAGAAAACAACAGTAAGCACATGTCGGTTTAATGAATTGCATCTTTATTATGTCCAAACCGGAGGGGTAAATGGAAAACGAAAACAGTAATGAATCTTATCAGAAAGCCATCGAAAAACACGTTATAGCTGGATTGGTGTCCTTCTTTGAAAATCCCGATAACTTCGACAATATTATTCTATCCGCGAGGTATGGAATTGAGCAACTGACCAGGAATCTGGATAATATCGCCGATAGGCTGGTGGAGATTGATAAAGGATTAGACGACCCTAAAGCGAGGATTATCAGCATTCTAAGGAGGGTATCGATAGGTGAGATATCAGAAGATGCTGGGGCGACTTTGCTTAGACTTGCCGAATATTTCAAGGGCCGACGACAGCAAGAACGCTCAGAGCTTGAATTGAGGGAGGCTCAGCTATGTAAGCAGATAATGGCTATGGAAAGGTTTGAAGATCGCCGGCAATGGTGTTATTTGTATCCAACGCAATTAAACGCCCGAGAAAAAATAGACTCACTAAAGGTTTTTGTCGAGCGAGTTGAGGTTTTTCTCAGAATCCCATAAGAAAAGTTTGGTTCTTTGACGGATAATGAGTAGGTGCTCCTGGTAGATCAGGTCCTTGGAGTGGCGAGAGAAAAATCGTTTGGGCTTCAGGCTCAAATTTGGGCTGCCTTGTGGGAAATTTGTGCCTCTGGGGCCCCGAACGATTTTTCTCGGTCATTGTGGCGGCAAAAAGAAGATATCTCGACTTTGAAGAAGTGATCCACCTTTGACCGCCCGGATATAAACATACCGCCTACGAGCCGGCGTTTAATAATTTAATCAAATTCTGTTTAGTGAGAATTTTCAAATCCTCCTGTCTTTCAATGAAGGGATGGACATCTGCAATAACCTTAAGCCAGTCATACTCAGAAACTTTAAGAGCAATTTCTTTTCTCCAGTTAGTCGCCGTCATTTCCGCACCAGAGAAGCCAGTCTGTTTTAAGGCATTATTTAATAGTACAATATTTGGCTCAGGCCAGGTTCTATCCGAAAGATACCACATCAAGTCATAGGCATCTCTGCCCTTGACATATTTGCGTGTAAGTAAAGCATGGAGTTTGCCGGCAAGCAAAGAGCCTTTGTCATAATGCTGCAAGTTCAACAGGCAATGCCTTCTTACAATACTCGTTTGAAGATTGGCTCCAGAAGGCGGATTTGTATCGATTTCTACTTTGATTGAAATAACCTCTGAACGATGAGGCGATAGGCCAATTTCAAAAAGTAATCCATCAAATTTAATAAATGCTGACTTAACTGTTTTTTCGGTCTTCGCCTTGATGGATACAGAATAATCTTCTGCCTGGAAACTGGCCTTAGCTTTTTTCACAAGTTCCGTAAAACTATCCTCAATACCCGGTGATGCAAGAGAAAAATCCAGATCCTCAGAGAAGCGCCGCATCTGATACAGGAACCTCAAGGACGTTCCACCTACAAATACCCAATTTACAAAAGCCCCGTTTTCCTGGAGGCATTCAAGAAATCTTGCCTGAAGATATTCACGGGTAATACATCGTGCAAGATTTGTATCCTCAATTGCGTCAATCAGTTGCCTTAAATAATCTTTCATAGCGCAACACCTTCACCTCTATCGATAATTCTTGCAATATTTTGAAAAGCCCGTTTGAGCTTTGGAATTTGGGACCTTTCGGAAAATTCCCTCAGAACAGCTTTATCAATTTGTTCAACGTCTTGAATTCTAAGTTCTTTAATAAAATCCTCTTTATCGCCACCTGGCGTCAAATAAACAAGGTCGAGCATTGCCTTTTCCGGCCGGGCAATAAATGCCGTTTGTCCATCCATTAATTCGATCTGTTGATATCCCCAGAAGAAGCTCTTATTGATGTGCCTGAAATCAAATCTGCCCATTGGCGTATCGATTAGCCTTGGCCTGCCGGTAGTAACGCTCGTAACCACCGGCACAAACTCAGGGATCAAACCGTACCAGGCCAGGGCCGACTGAAGGCTCACGTACGAAGCGGACTTGAGACTGTTTGCAATAGAGAATGGTTCCGGCTTAATCTTTCTGAATGGCTCTGACAAGGTATATAACCCTTTATGCAGCTTGATGAGCCTTCCGCTATTGACCCACCGGCTAAGCTGTAGCCTGATTTGGGGTAGATTCCCGCCGGCAGCCAGAAACCTGGTCGTAAAACATGGCAGATCCGCCACTCGATTTAACAAATCCTCATACTTCATTGTATTATTTTATCATATATGATATATTACTGCAATATATATCGGCTCAGAAAGGGCAAAAAATTAGTCTTTAATAGCTTTTTTAGCGCTACAATCGATAATACAAATAATACTCCTTGGCGTTGTCGATGGCAGTAGCCACCTATCGAGCCGATCTGCACAGGAGTACTACTAACATTGCTCTTTGTGTCAATTTTCTGTCATTCAGATGTCGCCTGCGCTTATCAAGGACCAATAGCACCATGTGACATTTGCTGAATTCAAACTGTTGGAGGGTTGGACACTTAGTACAATTACAGCTTGATTTTTGGAGGCTCATCAAGAATTTTCATTATAGCATTTGCACAAAAAACCCTGCCTCTTTGGGCATTATCCACTTGAGAAAGCACCTCTTTTTCAACCAGCACATTAATTGCCCGCTGTGCCGTAGTGAAAGCTACTTGTAGACGTTCAGAAATCTTTTTCGTGCTCCAGAAGGGATTTTCAGCCAGTAAATCAATAACATCATATAGAATTTTTGGCTTCTGACCAGCGATTCTTTCTTTCCAACTTTGAAGCAGCAGATTAATCCTTTCAGCACGACTGAGAACATCCTCAGACATTCTTGCGATGCCGTTGAGGAAATATTCAAGCCATTGGTTCCATGAGCTTTCTCTGCTTACAACCAAAAGAAGATTGTAATATTCACTGCGTGTGGCTTCAAAAAAGGCACTGATATACAAAAATGGAGCAGTAAGCACTTTTCGCTCTATTAAAAAGAGAATAATCAGAAGGCGTCCCACTCGCCCGTTACCATCTAGGAAAGGATGGATGGCTTCAAACTGATAATGTAACAGCCCTGCCTGGACCAACGGAGGGATTTTCTGAACATGAAGAAATTGTTCCCAGGTTCCAAGACAATCCATCAGTAAATCTGGTGACGGAGGAACATAAGTGGCATTTTGTAAGGTACAACCTGCGAGGCCAATCCAGTTTTGTGTTTTGCGAAATTCTCCCGGAGTAGCATGGTTGCCTTGTACACCTTCCATCAATTTCCCATGCACCTCCCGAATTAATCTGAGCGACAGTGGCAAAGTCTTTAATCTTTTAATTCCGTAATCCAAAGCGGTTACATAATTGCCGACCTCACGCAGGTCATCAGGACTGCGATTAACTATAGCTCCTGCCTCATTGGCCAGCAATTCTCCCAATGTTGCCTGCGTGCCTTCGATTCTGCTGGACAGTACAGCTTCACGTTTTATAAAAGGCCGTATCAGTAAATGCGGATTTGGCAATTGTTTTCCTTCTCCTGATAATTGGCCTACAAGACGGTCTGCATCGGACAAAGAACGTATTAACCGGTCGGTCCAGGCTATCTCCGGTGGAAGCGGATCTGGAACGAATGCTTCATAGCCAGTGCATTTAATGTATTTCCCTGAAATCTTTTTCTTCACCATAACACAAGAAGTTTAACAGAAAAATGAAAATAAGCAATAACCTTATTTGCATAATCGGTAAAATTGAAAATAAACTGTAGGCTTATTTTCAAAAAGCTGCATAACTACTAACCTGCCAGCAGATGATAACAAGATACCTAAACGGCATTTATCGGCTGATATGAGTTCCTTTTTTACCATCGAAACTTTCTCCAAGAATGGTCATACAATTCCAACGAGCTGTGATCAGATTTGAGAGATCACACATTAGCATTTATCATAGCCTGGCGTTTTGTGTGATTAAAACAGACAAAAGCAAGCAAAACAATGCTAATGCCGACAATATCGGCTAACCAGTCCATTGGGCTGGCGATCCGGTTGACCAAAGGCTGGGTCAGTTCATCTAAAGCGCCGACAACTGAAATGGCAAAGAAAAGAACCGCAGCCGAGAGCAATGAGAAACGAGCCGTGAGCGAAAGAACAAAGAGGAAGGTAATCGCTCCATATGCCACGATGTGCTCGATTTTGTCAAGACCACTTACCTGCAATCGCTTCGGCATTATTTCCTGCGGTATGTGAGTAACGAGTACCACAATCGCAGTGAAAACAGTTGCAATTGTCAGCCTCTTGAGATTGAAAGTTGGCTTAGCCATTGGTTATTAGCGATTGCGCAGATGCCTAATACGTTCAATAATTTCCGGAGCTTCCTTGATTTGACATAAAGGCCTCAACTGCTCAAGAATATACCTCCAGTCCAACCGTTCCTGCTGTCTTACTACAATAGTTTCGACATCCGCCCAGTCCCTTGGCCGATCTGCGAACGATTTGAGGACTACTAAATCTTCAGCTGAACACGTCAGCAATGATAGTCCCGGCAGGAACTCGTACCGTGTTGATCTCGATACTACCTGCTCTTCAAAAGCAATCCCACCCAGCGCCACGTCTATTGGAATCCCTTCGCCGGAGACAAGCAGCAGTACACGATTCTTCAGCGCAAATTCCCTCGCATCAGGTAACCGACCGTTATACAATCCCAGCAATTCATCCACATAGTGAACCTCCCGGTCGGAATCTGTCAAAATCGTAAGATCAATATCATTGGTCAGTCGCGGCTGTCCCCATCGCTGTAGTGCAAGGCCTCCTATAAAACAATATCGCCAGCCCCATCCGGCCAACAGGGCATCCAGCTCCGCCGCCACCCGAAAAAGGGACTTCATCGCCGCCACCGTGCAAAGAGACGCTGCTGTTCCACAAGACCTGATGTCGCTGCCGGCGGGCAATGACGCAGCGCGGATTCAAAGGCATCTGATAATTGCTCGATAGCCGTAGCAGTGTTACTGCCACGAATGGCCTCGGTACGCAACCGTTCGAGAACGGGCGCCGCCCTTTGCCATCCCGCCAGCCATCGGCGAACGGATTCACTTTCTGTCTCATTCATAAATTTTAGCTATTAGTGGTTACATTTTTTCTATTTTAATCTGCGAAGGAACTTGAGGTCCTCGGCATCCTTCGGATCACTCTTTTCCAGTATAGTACCAAAATCTCCACAGTTTACAAGAGAATTATTTGCAAGGTAGTGGAGAAGGATAGTATTAATTAGTGATTAGCCGAGAACTAAAAGCTAAAGCTAAAAAGAAGCAAAGAAGTAATACGCTTAACAGTCAATAAAGACATCAGAAACCTGAACCGCCATAGAAAGTACATCAGCCATGCGCCTTGCCTGGAAGCGGCAGCGAACAGCTCTTTCTTTGCCGGATTGTACACTTTCACGGCGCATTATAATGGACATCGTGAATCTACTTATGTCATGTTCAATCACTGTACAATGTCCAGCGTCAATTATAATTTAGTTATTCAATGATACGTTTTTTGAATAGCGGTCTGCATTTTTTCAATCTCATCATCGGTTAATTCCGAAAAATGAGACTTGTGTTTTTTCGATGAGATGACACCGTTGTTCTGCAGGCAGAAACGGATAAACAAATCGATCCGCTGATCCGGCATATCAATGATTTCCTGTATGGCTCGTTTGGTCACATCATAATTTTCCAGGAAATTCAACTCTTCAACAAGTTCTTTTTCAATAGTTACCTGGATAAAACCAAATAGAGCTTCGGCTATTGCAGTCATATCAGGATAGCGATAATAAAGGACTGTTTGATTATTGACCGTCATTTGTCCATCTTCATCAAGTGCGTAATTGATTAGTTGCATCAATGGTTTTGAAAAACTCTCCAGCGCGGCATCATAAGCATCCAGATTGTTCAGCATTGCCGCTGAAATAGGAAAGATAAGCCCTTCAGGCGTAAAGTCTCTGCGAGCAAGAATGTTATGTAGAAGAAATCTGTGAATCCTGCCGTTACCATCATTAAATGGATGTAGAAAGACAAAGCCGAATGCAATAGCTGCCGCGTGGACTACCGGATGCACCTGGGATCGATCCATCTGCTGATGTGATAGAATAAGGCCATCCATCAAATCTTTTAAGTCTTCCGGTCGTGGTGAGATGTGATGGATTTTCTCCTGCCGCCAAGCAACAGTTTCACCTACATAGTTTTGATTATCACGGTAGTCTTTATTGGCATAACGGGGATCGACAATGCGGCACTGTAAATCAACCAACGAATCCTTACTGACAAAATCATCTTTCTCAGCAATCTGCAATAATGAAGCAAATCTTTCGGTTCGGCTGGCGTTGGGGGTAATATGCTCAATAGCAAATGAAGCTTTAGTTTCCTTCGTATACAGGTAACTTATCGCACGTTTTATAAATTCGGCCGGATAGTCGGCCAAAATATTACGACCTCGCTTGCTTAGATCGGAACTCTCAAATGTTAGCATGGTCTCAGTTCTACGAACTAATGGGCAAAAATTTGAATTGCCAAGCATGTTATCTCGAATGCGCTGTCGACGGACCATCATATCTTGTGCAGTGTAGTATTCATCTTTATTCAGAAGGTCGATATAATTACCCTTGGTAAGATTATCGATCTGCAACCGTTTACCTGTCATCCATTCGTACAGATACCAGATTCGCCGGGTATATTGCCCCTGCGGTTTAGCGATGATCCAGGAGACAAGCTCTTTAACATCCGCCTTGCTGAAAACTTCGGAGAGGATCTCAAGATTGATTCCATCGTATTTCAGGGCAAATTCAAGATGGTTTAGCCTTTCTTCACCAGGCCAGTAAGAATTTGGAAAGACTTCCCTGATACAGCCATCCGTCTCAACGATTTTTTGATGCTTGGAACCGCCGACTTCTGACGCACGCCAATGAAGCAATACCTGCAAATCGAACTGCTGGATCAAAAATGAATATCCTGCCGATCTGACGGTATCGGATCTCTTAGAATTCTTTGTCATAGCTTAATTCCTTTGGTAAAACACTTATATCTCAATTATTATAGTTATATATCGGCCATATCCAAGTAAAATGCTTATTTACCAGTGATAAATAGGAAATATTGTTATCAAAGAGTGAAAATGCAGTAAAAGCTGTCCAGCGTCAATTATAATTCCCTTCGCATTGACTCATAATTTTTGAAAAAACAGATAAATAGTAACGATACCACTTGATATAAGTGCTATTGTTGCCGATAATGCTAATATGAACTATGGATTCGATAAAATAACCGAGGCCTTGCGGTTGCTGGATGGCAGATTAAAGATAAACCGAAGCAGCAGTTTTTCGCTCGTGGTCTGTGGCGGCACGGCTCTTAATGCTATGCAATTGATTCAGCGAACCACAAAGGATGTGGACATAGTTGCTTTGATGGATTCCAAAAACCAACTTGTAGATCCCGCCCCTCTACCGGAAGAACTGCTGGTTGCAGCAAAAGAAGTTGCTGACACACTGAATCTTCCTCAAGACTGGCTTAACAATGGCCCAAGCAGTGGTGATGGAGGTCTTTTCAGATTAGGATTGCCTGATGGATTTAAGGAAAGGCTTGTAAAAAATTATCAGGGTGAAAAGCTGACGGTTTATTTTGCCAGCCGATTGGACCAGATACACTTCAAACTATATGCTGCCATTGATCAGCTCGGCAGTTATCATGCATCAGACCTTAGACAGCTTTCACCTTCCGACGAGGAATTACTTCAGGCTGTACGATGGGCAAAAACGCACGATCCATCAGAAGGATTTTAGACAGCAATAAAATTGTTCTTACGGGAATTTGGTTATGAACGACTGGTTAATAAAATCTAAAGACCAATTCCAGGAGCAGATATTTGATTTTCTCTGGCGTCAGTGGAGTATGCTGGGAATTGCCAGCGTAGCCAAATCAAAGGACAATAGAATTGTCGATCCTGAGACATTGTTGTTGTTTTCATTAAGCGTCTGCCGGTATGAGCCGCGTTTGTTTGATGAGATTATCGACTGGTTATTTCACAACGGTCGTTTTATCAACGTACAGCGATTACAACAGATACAACTGAAATATGATTTCAACTGTGGGCCGCAACTTAGCGCCGTCGCAGAGCTTCTTGCCAAAAAATCAAGTTATAGACTTAAATGGTCGGGGCTGGCTAAAAAATATTATCAGAAGCATAAAGAGCCTTTGTTCTTTGACAAAGAAGGCAATACTCTGCCTTGTCCAACGGATAAAGATGCCAATCCAGAATTTCTGAGTCATGGCTTAAAACGAGGGCAGATAAATTTAAGGGAATACTCACAGGCTTTTGATTTACAAAGTCCTGCTTGTCTTTTACTTCGTTTGAGGGCATTACTTGGTATTAATGCAAGAGCCGAGATTTTATGTTTGTTAGCATCGGCAAAAGAGATACATCCCAGCAAAGCTGCCCGAATGAGCGCGTATTACCAGAAAACGATACAGACAACTCTGGTTGACATGGCTCAATCAGGCGTAATTCTGACAAGAACTTCCAAAAAAGAAAAATTTTACAGATTAAAGCCCGGCATACTTGATGCACTGCTAAAGCCCCAAAGCAAATCCACACGATGGATTAATTGGCCGCCCTTGTTCAAAACAGTTGAAGTCATCTGGCGAAAGTTATGTGAACTCTCAAGACAGAAAATTGACTCGCTGCTGCTTTCCTCGGAACTGAAAAAGCTGATACTGTCTATCGACACATATTGTTCTGATACAGAAATAAATGAAATCTCACTCGAACATAATTTTTCAATAGAAGAGTTTGACAAATATTTTAGAGAAAATCTTGTATTGTTTTCCAACCGATTATTTTTGCAATCTTCTCAATAGTACGCCGATACACAAACAAGGTGTACGCAAACGTTGATCCAGTTTTGCGCCAAGCGGTAGAGCAGTTACCAGTTGTTGATTAGCTGTGATGGCGCCTGGTAGTAGCCACAATCCCATCGACTAAGGCTGTACGTTGGTTGAAAATAAATGGTGTTCCATTTAGATTAGTAGCGTGACTGTCGGATTCGCTCACGAGAAGAACACCTGTAGCTATGTCCCACTCATTCTTAGGGCCGAGGCTGAAAGTCGCATATCTGCCATGCCGGCGGCGACCAGAACCAGCTTGTACGCAATGGAGCCGCACGGATGTATCTGGGCGAGGGATTCAAAAGGTTCAAACTCTCCTCTTTTTATCTCGGAACGGCTATCGGCCATATCCAAGTAAAATGCTTATTTTTCAGCAATAATTAGGAAAAGTTGTTACCAAGGGGTAAGAATACAGTAAAAGCGAAAAATTCAACCGATTTTGGCTTGCATTCCTGTTTTCACGGGGACGAGCTTAGCACTTTATGCCACCTACAGCTTTGCTGCCTATGCCAGCATCATCAAATGAACGATTCAACAAATCAGATAGATTTAGCCGTGAAGCCCAGTATCTAAGATATTCCAAATCCAGCTTATCACCCTGAACTTTCAAGACACTTAAAACATCTTTCCATTGCTGTTCTGATACTCCGCCGCCGATCTGATAACATTGCAGTTTGTTGAGTATAATATCCTCTGGAGAAGATAAATAGAATTTGCGAGAACTTTCTTCATCCAAAGTGTCAAGTTGACGTCTAGTCAGAGCCTGCGAATCATACGGTTGATCCTTTACAATGAAAACATCAATTTTGATCATTGTCTCAAGATGAATCAGATTGAATGAAGAACGTCTATGAATTGCGTCTCTGATCATCTCAGCATCGATGTAGTAATCTGTTTCAAGAGTTTTTACTAAATGATTAAGCTGGCGTATTTCGACTTTGGCAACCAAATCAACATCCATTGTCGCTCGGGCTATACCATAAGCAGAACTTGCCACAGATCCTCCTATGTAGTACGCTATTCCAAGTTTCTCGAAACATCCGATTACCATATCCAACGCAACGATTATATCAGGTTTCTTCATGGCTGCTCACACCCATGTACAAGCGAAGACACTTAGCAAGTTTTTCTCCGTAGTGGTTCGAAACGAAAACTAAATCCACTTCTCGTTCACTCAGAGAGGGATTCGTACGCTGAATAGCCCTTCGTGAGAGATACAAAGTAGTTTGAGATAGTGACCGGACTTTCGAAATTCTCTTGCAAACGCTTGATTCGCGAATCAATTCGATTTGTACTCTTTCTGCTTGAGGGGCAGTATCAGGAGATTGGGTTATCATTTCATGAAATTCCTTACCTCTTGTGTATAACTATCGTTTATAAAGTAAAACACCTTAGTTAAAAAGTCAACTGATTTTGGCCGATGTTTCCCTTTGTGCCATGCTGAAGCTTAAGATGACACTCCTAAGAATTTATGATTGTCAGCTGAAGTGATAATTTTTTGTCCAAAAATACTTAGCAAAAGCTGTTCTACCATACCTAGCCTATAGTTTTATGTCTTGTGAATTCGCATGCCCCTGCTCGGCTGAGTGTTCAAAACGTGAACAACTTTTCAAGGAATAATTCTTTTAAGACGCCATTCAACAAAGGATGTCAGACGAGCGTTCAAAACGTTTTAAACTTTGCAAGGGATAACTCTCTTTTAAGACTCTATTTAACTGCGGATGTAATTGTTGGTAGGCACAAGTATATATTACAGCAATCAATGGGATAAACATTGGAAATCAAGGCATAAAGCTGCATAGCCGCCAGAAATAAATCTCACACACCCACTGAGGTCACTAAGTTTTATTGTTTTCTCGTTCATATATTTTGCCCGCTGTATCACAGTATCCCCGCAATTTTCATCAGGTGTCTCTGTAATCCGGCTTTCAACGGCTTATTGCCGTGAACCGGCACGGAGATGCGAGCATTTATACCGGCCTTGGCATAAATATGATGACTTCCATTGATACGTTTCAATATCCAACCACTGTCTTCAAGAAGGCGACAGAACTTTTTGCCGCTTATAGGCTTCAAACCGCTATCTCCATGATCTTATCTGTTCCTGTGACTGCAATCTCCTGAACCTCGACAGAAAGACACCCCTCAACCGCTTCATAGATATTGCGCAGCAATTCATCGAAAGTATCACCCTGAGTCGCACATCCGGGAATTGCGGGGACTTCCGCCCAATAGCCGCCTTCTTCTGCTTCGTGAATTATTACTTTCAATTTCATTGCAACTGCCTCGTAATTTCTAATCGGTATCCACAATTCGGTTTTGCCAATAGCCTGGCTTGCAATTCAATTGCATTATTGCGATTATAAAAACATCATTTTTTACGATCTGATAAATAACACCGAAGGGAAATCGATTCACGAGGCATCGTCTAGTGTTTTTTGAAAGAGTGGCCCACGCATTGGGATAGGCGAGAATGTTTTGGATCGTGAAATAAACCTCTCGTAAAAAGCTCCATCAAAGCAAAGGCTGACAATTGTTATAGTAGTCAACTGCTTGGTTTAACTCCTGTTCGGCATCAGGATGAAAGGCGAATTTCATTGATTAAGTCTTTTCCTTATTCTTTTAAAAACCTCTTCGCCCGGTATGAGTTGAATCTTGCCAGCCTCGATATCGGCAACTCTCTTTTCAGCCTCTAAAGCCTAGACCTTGTCGATTTCAGCCTGAGATGGGTTCAGGCTTTTTAGTAATTTATCTATTAACTGAGCCCTTAACTCAACGGGCAGCGACATGGCTTCATCAATCAATTCATTAGTTTTCAGCATATCAATACATCCCTTTCAATTTCATTAACTGCCTTGTAATTGCTTCCTTTGGATATATCGTCTCTTACTGGAACAATTGTAACAAATCGATTTAAAACATGCAACTCATAATTTATTCAAACTTAGGGGCCTCCTAAGCTTTTCCGCAACAAATCCTTGTGAAACCAAAAGCAGGTATTTATTGCTTCAGTCAGGTCTCCTGCAAACGGTATAAAAGAAAGTCAGGTTTCTCTGCTTTGCAAAAGTTAAAAAAAGACATTGGAAATGGTGCCATCGTCAGTATGGTTGAAAAAATATTTCCGATTGACGATAGTAATGATACTGTACCAATTACAATACTGTAATATTGATGCAGATGTCAATCATTGATAAATCTGATTACCTTTCCATGAGCAAGAGAGCACCAGTATTCTTTGATAAAATCATGGTCGAGTAGACGTAATATAGCTCTTTCATTTAGGCATGCTTTGTATTCCCCGTGTCTCTTCTCTTTCGATTGAAGAGTGTCACAATATTCTGCCATGTGATCTAAATGAGCAGATGAGTTTTCACGCAACTCGCTTGTAGAGATGATGCAAGCCACCAACCTTTGGAATGGAAACGTCTTTACCTTTTACCATACAAATACAAAGAATTGCAAATTTGTATGACAACCCATTGACCCTTGTTACCATACAAAGTATAATATAATGCAAATTGTATGATAACTGCTATTAGGCCAAAGGATAGAAAAATGAAAATCATAAAGAGTGTGCTGAAAGAAGAACTGGCCAATTCTTTGGCAATGAAAAAGAACTATGAGAAGGAATTGGCTAAATTGCCCAAAGGTTCTTTGATAAAAAAGAATGTCAAGGGGCATGAGTACTATTATCTGGTTGTACGGGAAAAAGGCAAAGTAAAATTTACCTATAAGGGCAAGGAAGTCTGTGACAAAGAAATACAGAAGTATAAACAGGCCAAAGAATACCGAGCAAAATATAGAAAACTACTTTCTCAGGTCAAGAAACAGATAAAATTCTTAAGGAGCACATTACGTGGAAAACAGTCAGTATGATTTGTGCATAGAAGTTCTGCGCCGACTGGATAAGGCGTCCCAAGGTTGAGTTGGCCAATATGGTCTCATAAGCGGGGACATCGACTTCCTTGTTGGCCCCTTTACCTTTATGTCGAAGACGTGGCTTATCGACTCTCACTTTTCGGTTGGATAAAGGAATGGTATTACTTTGCTGGCCATACCAGGTAATGTCCCCGGTTTTTTTACCTGGATGCTTTGGACCGGCGATCTCTTGAGCTGACAACGTTAAAACCGCTTCGATATCGCCAGGATATCTTCCAATTTGTGCAATTTTGTCCGCTCAACCCTGGGGTCCGTAACTTCGGTAAAGTAATCTAACAATCTACGCAGGAGTTATCGGACTGTCGGTAACGATGTCTTGAATCACAAAAAATTTAGATGCGCTTGCCCTGCCCATAAGTACTTAAAATGCGGCAAATTGCCCAGCCAATGCAGAGTCGAGCACACTTGACCGACATGCAAGGATCCGCTTGCTGATGACTGGGCTTTTGTCGAGCAGATGCTAGAAGACACCCCGGCGACCCTGGAAGCGAAGACCATCTTTGAATTTCTCCAACGGGCATATCTGGGCAAGTATCACAACGGCTAGCTACGTACTCTACAGCGTAGAGTCAAGGCATGGAAGGCTCTATACGGTCCGTCAAAAGAGATTTTCTTTTCGCAGCACTATCATCCCGCTCTATTTTCTTTTTGCGAATTTGACTCGTCCCTCTGATATAACAATGAATGAATTTTGAATCCTGTCCGGATACAAAGTAAGAAGATCTGATAGCACCCTGATTTTCGAGGCGGACCGCTCATCATCAAGCCGAAGCAAGATCACGCCA